>JAABUP010001518.1_pt1 | contig 48729 bp, 51 predicted proteins | sample 5559201 | NCBI WGS metagenome assembly JAABUP01 (sample SAMN10711887, study PRJNA513373) | rock metagenome | isolation source: Antarctica rocks | place: Antarctica
CGATATAGAAAACAGAGTGACATTTGCGAATAGACAGTAAGAATCCGAATAAGATGCAGATTTTCCCACGCGGCAAGTGCAACCCATGGCTCGGAAACCATGGGCAGCACCTATGGCCATAAATCCACGTATTGAATTTAAATTGTCTCTCCTTAGTGTCGAGATTCTATGATTATCCATAAGCCATAAGTACTACTTGCCTTTTCTGAAGAGTTACACGCTGTGGTGGTAACCATAAGTGGAGGAGCCAACAATAGCAAGATGAGCTCCTCATCCGAAGAGCAAGGCCGGAAGTCGTCAGATTCGTGTAGGCCAACTTCCTTAGATTCCAAAGCTCAGAGCGCATGGCACACTGTCAAAAGTAATTTCAAGGCCAGGTCCTCGATGCCCAACCTGCAACGCTGGTTTTCTTCCTCCCGAGCTTCGGATACCAGAACTGTCGAGGAGCATTGTCGGCTCACAGACGAGCAGGAAGGCGTCTTCTGCGAGTCATTACTTGGCTTGATGGAGCGTACTGGCAGATATGACTATGTCGACTTCACCAAGGACAATGTCAATGAATCACAACAGGATTCTCCGAATGAAGAAGGGAGGGAAAGAAAAACCAAAGATCGAGCCAAGAGATTTTCGTGGTCGCGCTAGCGGGCTGAAGTAGAATAGAATAGTGCAAGAGCGTCACTACTCCCACTATCATCGCCGTTCTGCATCTTTCGATTGTTACCTTGTGATTGTCACCGGCCGGACGAGATCTAGTGTTCTTATTTCTCATTCCTCTTTTCAATCATGCTCTCATCCACAAGATCGGCGGCCTCATTGGCCCTGCGAGGTATGGCTGTTTGAACTCATTCACCGTCTTGCCACCAGCGACTAATCCACTTGCTGTTGTAGCCAGACCCACAACAGCCCTCCTTCCTTTGCGCGCAGGTCCATCAGCCTTTATTTCCTCAACATCATCTAAATCTGCCACTACTACTCAGGTCACGCCATCACAAAATGCCGAAGGCCCGCCTCTCAGTGTTACTGGCAAGCCGCGAAGGGAGGTGCCACTACCTAGTCAAGAGAAGAAAGAAGGTGCTATGCAATATGCCTTGTATGTTTACCTTGTCGTAGTTTCAAGCTACGCGATTTCTATCGTCGCTAAACCACTTGTTGTTCTAGAACGACTCTGGATCAAGTCGCCAACTGGGCTCGGCAAGGATCCCTTTGGCCGATGACCTTCGGTCTTGCTTGTTGCGCCGTGGAAATGATGCACCTTTCTACACCCCGATATGATCAGGATCGTCTAGGCATAATTTTCCGCGCCTCGCCTCGTCAATCAGATGTCATGATCGTGGCTGGCACCCTCACCAATAAGATGGCGCCTGCTCTCCGCCAAGTGTATGATCAAATGCCCGATCCAAGATGGGTAATCAGTATGGGGTCTTGTGCCAATGGAGGTGGTTACTATCATTACAGCTACAGTGTCACGAGGGGATGTGATCGTATCGTACCTGTGGATATCTACGTTCCTGGATGCCCACCAACAAGCGAAGCTTTGTTGTATGGCATTTTCCAGCTTCAGAAGAAGATGAGGCATACGAAAATCACAAGTCAGTCCTATACGTTACATGTAATAGAACCCATGCATACTAACTGTCTTAGGGATGTGGTATCGGAAGTGAGAGAGCGACTTCGAGAAACCATTAGAGATGTACAGATTATCACGAGCATGCATGCAAGGAGCAAACAATCGGGGCATAGGACATTGGGCACTTGGCGTTCGTCAGGTCGACAGAGCGTTACCCGTTTAGAAGCACGAAGGATAACACCGTTGACAATGGTCTTCCCGTCATCTTGCAATGGTGATAATTGCATTACTGTGCTGGTGCTGTTGCGCCCTTCGTTTACCAATCTAGCATTTACTGGGACAGGGTGATTGCTATTCATACGAGCGTTTTGCGCTATTCTACACTAGGCTAGCTCATGAGATGATATTGAATATGACACTGGCTCGACTGGTGATGTCAGTTGCGCATTAAATTCACATGTAACACACCTCATCCTCAAACCAATCAATTCTCTAGACAGTCTTGAAAGAAAGGAAATCTAGAAGTCATCTGGAGAAATCACTCATTTTGCTCATAATGCCTCGATCTATGGCACCCCCTCCCTCTGGCGAATTCTCTGTCAATCTAACCAAAAGTTTTGGTCCGCCTATTCGCTCGACTTTACCTCGAAATTCAAGACTAACATCAAATCTCATGTAGGAAAAATACCAACAGAGAAGGTCGAAATCATTGGCGAACCAAATCGTCCGGCCAACGTTAAAATCACAAATCACGTTGGAAAGGATAATCAAACTATTGTTACCAAGTCAGGCTCCATTCAGCAGTACGTTCTACACAATATCCATCTCCTCTTGCCCTCTTCAGAACAAAGCCCTTTCCAGTACCGGTACCTGTATGGGTGCGCCTGGGACAGGCTGCTGAGGCTGCGGGCGAATTCTAAGTTTGGACCATCACACCCCAAATTTCAATTCTCTGTTAATCGCAACCGCTTGTGTTTTGTTCGAATACCTAGCTTCAAACGCTCGCGTTACCGCTAACGCGATCTCCAGTGAGGACGTCAATGAGCTCTTGTCTCTGGTGAAGCAATTAGGAGGGCTTCCTAGCAATCCTAATGAGGATATCTACGGTTTTGACACCCGCATCGTCCTCACCACTTTCGAGGTGCAATGGGACAACGGCGAGGACATGTCAGGCGAAAGCGCCGCCAATCCGACCGATGAGAACAAGCAAACATTCAAGGATGTCATGGATAGTATCATGTCATTGGCAAGACAGACGGCGAAATAGGGGTGGTTACGAGGCAAAGTGCGTGGTCTGGTCGATTATCAAAACGAAGTACCCCAGGTTTTCAGCACTGCCTCGAGCCGAAGTTCATTAGACATGTCTAGCGACCTTTGCCAATACCGATGAATAAATTTCAGATTTGCCAATCTCATGAGCTTCCCTCGTTGTCAATGAACATGCTAACCCAAAAAACATACCCAGGCGCACTAATTTTTGCATTGAATACCCCACAGAACCCTCCGTTAGTATAAGTCAACATCGCATTCGCAACAGCCGAAACGAGCACCCTCGGGACCGCCCCGTGAATGTTGCACAGCTCTATGCGAAGCCCCCCAAAGCGAAACGCGATCAATGATTTTTCGAACTCTTCGTTGGGCATGATGGTTGCCGCGACCGCTAGGCGAGCCCAGAACTTGGCCAGTGTGGTCAAGCTACTTATTATGGGGTGCGAATAGGCTGAAGACCGCGTATCGCACGAGCCAGCCGCCGGTGAGCTGCTGGGTGTAGATTCTGTCGGCTCGTTCAGCCAGCGGGGCCTCGGACACTCTCAGATCCCTAGTCGAAGATGACTCGGTGCCGAGGTTTGATATCGAATGAGATTGGTGTTCAATGGAAATTTGATCGGTATTAACATTATGACAAACGAAGACGCTCCGAGGCGCTGGTGCCACACTGGAAGTAAGGCCTGTCAGAAGAATTGCCAAGAGTGCCAACGTTCTCGAATGGTGAAGCCTCATCGTCTTGATCACACGACATGTCTCTCATGCTGCGTTTTCTCTCCTTCCTAATATTTCCCTGCTTCCCTGCTTCCCTGCTTTCCCTACTGCATCATTGCTAAGGGTATTCAAGTAGGAGGTCATCGTAGTAATCGCACCAGTAAGGGAAACGACTAGCGATTCTACCAAAGTGTTGAAACAAAGCCCTGAGAACGAGGGATTTTCAAGGCATTTAATCTCACAACAAGATTGCTTATTCTGCTGTTGCTCAAGATTTGCTTGATGATGTATGGAATTAGCAGCAGCATTCTTGAGCAACTGACTCCATACACATCCCCGCACAGCAGATCTTTTCACCATCAAGATTCAATTACAACCACATGCGGTTTTTTGACTTGGAGTAGATTCAGGTCCGCTGCCCAGGGGTCTTTCATCAAGTTAATCGCGGTGAAAGTGTTTGAATGACAGCTGGCTTTCTTTTAATAAATCAAAACTACCGTGATGTGCTAGCCTCCGTTTCAAGACAGACCAGGCACTACGGCTATACTTGCCGCCTGTAAGGTCTGAAGCCCTCCTGTTCATTAAGACATACAAATAGATCAGAAGCCACATAGGTATCACTTCAGGTGCGATAAATTCTTCTGTGCCTCGTCGAGTCGCCCATTCATATATTTGTCCGAGTTTTCCTTGAAAATAACCATCGGTACCAATACCGTGATAGTTGAAAAGTCTGAGCACGAAACCACAGGCAAAAAAGGCCAGCCTAGGAAGCTCCATCAAGTCGGTATGTAGGAAGACAGATATTCATGATAGAATAGGGGCAATGGATATTGAAACACGTGACCCCGCCAAGACCCAATGCTTTCCCCGCGCGGAGGAATACCTGAACCAACAAAACAGCGCTATGATCAAGCCCACAGCATCATGATACGCTGCATGCAATGGGCACAAACGCCATGTAGGCATTGTGCTACCAACGGACAGTATGCAGAAGTCAGCGGGCTACTACTTACGCAATGGGTCGTTCTATAGCTCTCCAGCTATCGTTCGACCCCGCGTTCCTTGCCAGAACACCAGGATTCGCATTCAACGACGCCTTCGGTATGTACGAAGCCCTTCACAGCAATTAAGATGGGCTTCGACAGCCTCGGTTTCGCCACCGAAGACAGCCCTGTTTTTCCCTGGTATATCAAATGAATCCTGCAACCACGTGCTCCAAGAACACTTTTCTAACGATCTTCTAGGTCAAGGCGTGCAGAGAATAGGCATGGCGACCCCATGGATTGACGCCTTCCCACGGACCTGCAAACCTTTCCTTGAGCACCTGGACGAAACACTCGGTGTGGATCTCTCTAGCATCATAGCCTCGGGGCCTCATTCTGCTATCACAGCCACCGAAAACGCTCAGCCGGCCATCTTTGCGGTCAGCATAATGATTCTACGTGTTCTGGAGCAAGAATTCGGATTTAAGACCGGGGAACGAATTAACGTCTGCTTGGGACACAGTTTGGGAGAGTTCGCAGCACTGGTCACCTCGAAGCATCTAGATTACAACGATGCTCTGCGCATGCTGAGACGAAGGGCTGAGGTGGTATCGAAATGCAGCAAAGAAGCTGCCAAAGAAGAAGGCAGCGAATATGGCATGGTCGCCCTTGTTTGCGAGCCAGACAGACTTTCGAGTCTGATCGAAGCTATCCACGACTTCCTCGGTCACGGGGCCAGTGAAGGTGGACGGGACGATAGCACTTACGATCCGCCCGCTATCGAGCAGGTGCGTATTGCGAACATCAATGCAAAGAATCAAATAGTGCTCAGTGGAAGCATCCAACGTATTTCAGCGCTACTGGTTCAATTACGCCAGTTCGGAGGACACGACCCAAGGGCCGTAAGATTGGCGACCGACTCTCCCTTCCACTCCCCCATCATGGCACCCGCTGCCGAGACCGTACGAGACATACTCGAAAAAACCATCATTGACTTCCCAGGCCGTTTCCCGTGCGTGTCGAACGTCAGCGCCCGACCATTCACCAGCGCGAACCAAATACGAGAGCTGCTGAGTCGCCAATGTGTGGACACCGTGCGGTGGTGGGATAGCGTTCGATGGCTAGATCAAGAAGAGGCTGTACGAAGGTGGGTTGGCATTGGCCCAGGGAAAGTTGGCCGCAATCTGGTAGGGAAGGAAGTCGGCATGCGAGGAGCAGATATGGTGAGGGGAGGTGGAGTGTGGGGTATCAGTGCACCAAAAGAGATTGAAGCAGTCCTTCATGACTTGGTAAGTACTTACCCTATAACTTCAAATGTTCACGCTGATGATGAGATCTCGCTTAGGAAATTACTGAGGGCTCTGGTTGAGGTTACCTCGGATGGTTAGTTGAGACCTAAATGGATATCTTCCACCTTTTTGATACCGGATCGGTTCGCTTTAGAAGATAAGGCCTGACCTCTAAGCTCTCAGTTCAGCAGGACTGGCAGATGGAAATTCTCATCTAACAAAGATCCCTGCAGATGTTTGTGGGGCTATAAAAGGACACACAAGCTGCAGTCAAATCGCAAGACTGCACCGGCGTCTTTGCTCCTGCAGTAGGAGTTTCGGTGCCTGGCAGTGCACTTAGCTTTTGTCTGCTGAGCGGACATCGTACTACGAGTGCAATGGTCTTTGCAAAGGTAAGAGCGGAGCTAGAAATAGAGCAATTCGGCATGGGAGAACAGTCGCTCTTCGTGCATTCAAAAAAGAACGGGCTGAGGATAGGTTCGTGCAAACGTGAGAGCTGCGTTGAGTACAGGGTGGCTCGGCATGGAAGGACGGTGGCTCTTCAAATCTTGCATCACGAATCGATGATAGGGCTTTAGATTCATACAAGATCTCAAGAAAGATCAATACATAGACACTTTGCGTTCGAAAACTATAGTCAGGGAACAAACCAATAGCTCACATAGCGGAATTTTGAACTGGGAAACTGGACGTCAATGATCCAAGTAAGGGGAGTGAGGAAGACAGGACTGTGGTACGTTTGAGGACGGGAGTAATGCTTTGAGGTTTTGCGTCGGCATGGAGAGAGTGCACAGGAAATCAGACGAAAGAAAACCTTGGCTGTTTGGAAGAAGGTCGAAACAGTTCTGTTGGTGAACTTGCTAAATGCCTGATGAAAGTCCACAAGCAAGGCGTCTAACATGGCGTGAAGCAGATTTCGAATAGCGGAGAGTTTGAGACCACGGAGAGTCTTCTAAAAAAAACCGTAGTGCATAGTTTCGGTGATGCTCCCACGAGACACAGTCATCCTACCATAACCATACAATTTCTGCCAATACCTTATTCTTTCATCTAGTCAACTCCATTCTCAAGGATGCCAAACTTTTCATCTTGAATCGCAGCCAGATCAAGGCGCTGTCTTGCATCCATTGCCTGATCGCTGCAATTTCACTGTGGCATGAAGTTGCTACGGGTAATGGGTCGGGGGTTGTGTCTAGGTGAGATTGTGAGACGTTGAAACCGAGGAAGGTGTGATGCCCAACACTGTTCTTTCAGATTACAGCATCCCCATTACAAGGCCTGGATACAATCAAGAATGCCTCGCAAGCGCAGGCCACCAGGATGTCGCACCTTCCTGACGACAAGATGTACCGACCCTTCAACTCATACTGTGAGTGACGACCGCGCTTTCCTTGACAGTTTGAACGCTATCACACTGACCGCTAGAAGTCTTTTCGCTTTCCTGTTCATTAACTATCACCAAGAATTCTTTTGGAGAAGACTTTGAAATATCTTACGGTATACGACTTATCCATTGTATCGAATTCTCGTTCATCCATTCCTTCAATGAATCACATGGATCCCAATTTGATCCTAGACGAAGACTGGGACTTGTATGGGAGCTTGAATGAGGAATTACCAATCCTAGAGGCCCCTGAGCATTTGCCAACCCTAGCTTCTCCATATATTGAGACTCCTGCGACAACGACGTCACCGTCAACAGTTACGAATGACCGTGACTTGGCTCTTGGGGACTACACTGATGAATTGCCTGAGCTACCCGATCAACCCATTGTCAATTCGAGCTCGAGTCCTGAGAATGAAAGGCCAATCTCGTATTCTCAAGATCCCGGGAACTCTATAGCATTGATGCCATCGTCAACGAATACCAGCATGACCAACTCACCTCCTCGGGATCACACGGATGGACTACCTAAGTCACCATATCAAGCCACTGGGCATCCCAGCTCGATTTCCAAGAATTGGGAGTCAGCCACGTACTCTCAAGATTTCTGGCATTCTACAACATTAAAACCACCATCAATGGACACCAGCATAATTGAGTTGCCTCAATCAGCGGCGTCTTTCCAGTACTCCTTGAATACTATGACGCCAATGCCCTTTTCAACGAATACCAACCTGACTGCTTTTACTCCCGGGAACGATGCTAATCAATTGAAATGCAAGGCAAGAGCCGGAGAACCTGGACCGTGGGGATGTCCGAATCCAAATGTTATACCTACCCAACGTTTTAACGAAGCTAGCGACTCAAGTTGGGCCTCATCAATACCAAAGCCGATCAATGACAAAACCTGGTCTGAAGAAGAGAAAGCGAAGCTTTGTTCCCTCGTTGAGACTCACGGTCGTAGTTGGAAAGTCATCTCTACGCAGATGGATAGATCCGACAATGCTTGCCTAAAAAAGTGGCAACTTATTTTACAAACCTCGTCGTGGGCACCAGCCGAAGACGAAAAACTTATCAGACTAATAACCACTTACCCCGGTAGCTGGTATTTGATTTCTGCTCTACACGGCAAGAGTGAAAAAGCCTGCCGGGGCCGATGGCAGCAACACTTGAGGGCGAAGCGCCCTGATGTGCACACTTTCAGTGTTATCCAACATCAGCGCCAGTGTTATCGTTGGGATCATGAGGAAGACGAAGTACTCCGCAAGCTGGTGGTTGACAAGGGTGGTGACCAGTGGCCTTGGATTGCCAAACGGCTTAGCCGAACTGCGGAAGAATGCTCAAAACGCTGGGAATGGATCACAAGGCTCTAGGGGCATGGTGGGAGTATCATGGCTCGGAACCGATTGATAGGACGATGGAGGACATAATGAATTGTTGGGATGCTTGAGTTCGAGGTGTGAAGATTAGATGAGTTCTGGGAGCATAGACAGTGATACACTAGGAAGGGCTAGCCGTTTGGGGATTCCATTGGTAAGTAATGAGAACAGCCTTAGGCGCTTGCACACTTTCGTGATATTAGTCAATAGCCCGAGAGATCGGAATGCTGTACCTCGAATTGAGAATCTGTACTTTGTTGGCACACGCTATGACTAGGAAAGTACCTGTTTTCCGAGCTGATCGCACGAACGTTGAGGTTCTTTCAGTAATTAGTACGTGGGAAGGCGAGGGCAGCGTTGCTGAGCGAAACCCTCGGGGACGTCCTGCGCTAGAAGATAGAAGACCAGTCGAATATCAATTCAAAAGGCTTAGGAGTTCAAAGACAACAACCTGATGCATGGAGGCGCCCTCTTCGACGGACATCGCAAGCGAATCCTTGTCGCGAATCCTCGTGCTGACAAACTGAAATTTACTTTCAAGAACTTAGCCGAGACATAGGCTGGTTCCTAGAAGCATTGCCGGCAAGTTGATGGGTTTCATTCCTTCAGGATGGTCCTGTGATATGAGAGGTGGTACGAAACCCATCAACAACTAAAACATAACTCCCCAGCGTCTCGTAGGCCGACTTGAAGGATCACTGTTAGCGTCGTAGCAGGTGAATGCGGTCCAACAGTGACATGGGCTGCGAGAGAAGATCGATGAGAAACATGTGTCAATTATCAGTGTCCCTCTTATCTCCTAGGATGCTGTCTCGTAGATGGACGATGGTTACTTTAGCAGAGTTGGCCGGCGTGGTTGGCTTGGAAGTGACTTTTGGCTTTAGGAGCGCGCCAGAGCGGCCCCACAGCAACAATCGAAGCCGAAGTGCTTAGCTCCACTTTTGGGGCGGTAAAAGCGAAGCCGAAAAAGACAAGATGACCGCGCAAGCGCCATCTTTGGGCCAAGCCAAGGATGATCAAGTTCGTGCAGGATCAGGCAGGATTGCCTAAGCTCCGCATGACTCGACCAGCGTCGATAGCGTGGCACAAAGCGATGCAACCTGAAGCGCCGAAGCCAACGCCGCCTCTTGGTTGGCTTTGGCAGGGCAGCAGATCATATGTCGGAGAGTGCTAGGTTTTGAGATCGTATGCATGCGATTGGTTGCGCGGCACCGGGTAGCTGGTTTCCCCAAGCAGCTCGACGCTGCCGCAGTGCTGCCATGTGACGCTGTCTTGCAAGACTCGTGAGACTGGAGGACTGCGCTCCCTTGATCCTTTCGCTCATCATCGCCCCGAGTGTGGAACCTCGGAAGCCAAAAGGAGATGACGTTGGAGGTTGGTATGGCTGGCCCGATGTGGAAGTTTATCCGAGCCCTTCCGGTCGGCAAGCGAGGCAGATGGGACGAAAGGACTGCAGGCATTTAGGCCGTAGGCACACGGCATGATAAACACGCGCGGCGCAGGGTAGCTCCCCCAGTCCTGCAGCACTGCGGGGTCATTGTTTCACATGGGTTTCCCAGTCCTACATCCAACCCTCCGCAGCGTGATTCCAACTCCTTTCCTGGGTAGCATGGCGAAGTGGACGATGGAGCGGCGGTTTGGTGAGGCAACACCCTGTGCCTCGCTCCCGCCCGTACCTCTTTTTATTTAGAGTGAGACGAAACGAAGGATGTCAGCCGGGGTGTTGGTAATAAGTCCTCAGACTGCGATTGCGCGATGCTGATGGTCTACTCAGACGGGCGGCCTTGAATCTGCTTTGCTTTGCTGAGCTTAGGCAGAGCGGTCGGTCCTTCTCGCACTGCGCTGCCTGCGTTTTAGGACGTCGAGGGAGGGCGAATGATGCACGGCATGATGGTGTGATAGTTGCTCGTCAATTTTTTAGGCCGGTCTGTTACGAGGCCAGGAGGCGCTAAGCCTGGCAGGAAGGGGTCAAAGCTTTGGGGTTGCCTTCAACCATTCGACCCACACCCTTCGGCGGTTTGCCGCCCTCGTCCACTCTGCAAAATAGGCCCTGAGGCACCTCACTCCTCCCCAATGCAGCGGTGACCGACTCGGGGGCCTAGAGGAAGGCGTTTGACATGCAGGTCACAAGCCCCCTGCATCCTTGTCAATTTGCCTGAAGATTCTGTAAGCGCCCTGTGGATTCTGTCTGCCGGTGTGGTAGGGAGGTTCCTGTGCCAATCCCCCTCGAGTAGGTGTGTAGGGACAGCCAATCAATCGACCGGGCGTGTCTTTTTAGTATTATTATCTCTGGGCCGCCAAATCAGCCATCATCGTTCCACTGGCGCTGCACGATGGAAGGGCCCTAAAATTGGTAACTAATCAGCTCGAGCTGTCAATCGACACAGCCGCCCTCCGCGAATCTCCCCTCCATCTCAAGCCCTGGCGAGCGGCCTCTAGAGGAAGCTGAACCACGGCGCTGGGTCTGGCTGCTCCATCATTGAGGCAGGTGGGAGAGCCTGAAGATTGCCCAGCATCGTCGGATTCGAAGGCGAGAAAGTTCCTAGCAGCCTTCGATGAGCAATCCGGCTGCCTATCGAACGCAACCCGCGCGACAAGCATTCACAGAAACGCTTTAGCCTACCTTTAGCGGGGCGACTCCCTTAGCGCATTGGGAGGGCCTTCCGCCGCCCTGGTACTATAATTCCCCCCAATCCCCTCTTTACCTTTGAACCCTCTCTTTTGCTCCCACACCTTCAAGGTTGCTCGTATACTGCCTTGACGATGGTGATTCTGTCGCTTCTGCCCGTTTAGTCTCTGACCTGGCCCAGTCCTTGACCAATCTTCAGCTCACTCACCCAGACTCGACTTCCGTAGACGCAAACTTAGACACGCGCCCCCCAAGTTGATGGTGAATGCTCAACATGTAAGTTCGTTCGATTCCTATGCCACAAGATGTGCATCCATTCGCCTTGAAATATCGGTGCATCACATTGGTCTATGCTCACAAGGACTCAGTATACCGAACCTAATATTGTCGCGTCTGCCGCACGCCAGTAAGCGCATCGGCTTCACTCGCGGGTGAAGATGGCAGCGGTGGCCTCGAATCATGTGGGCGAGAGTCCTCGCAACCACGAGAACGAGCCACTGGTTGAGCCTACTCCCTCGTTCACCGCCGTCAATGGGAGTGCTTCTCCAGCTCATCCCGCCAAGTCAAGGCCCGACCAGGACCCTCAGAAAGAAGGTCCAGAGGGGGCTAATCATCGGGCGATTCTTCCGAACCATGCACAGGATGAGCCTCACTCAGCAACACCTTCTCATCATGAATCTTCGACCAACGGACAAGAGCCTCCTCGTCAAGAGCATAGGCCATCGCCTCCTCCAGTCGCAACTCAAACCCAAGATCAAGCTTCCATACATGGCTCGAAACCTCCTACGCCAGCTCCCTCCCAGGCTCAATTGACGGATCGCCCCGCATCAGCACACCCTCCACAACACAACGAGGGTCCCTATGATCAGCGAAGACAACCATATCCAGCTGGCCACACTAGAACCCCTAGCAACCAGCCGGCTAACGCTGCGTTGATGAGTCCACAACAAGGGAAGCGAAAGAGATCATTCGATGGAGGGCATGACCGTCGTCCCGAGTACGAGAATCAAGGCCACGCGGTGTACCCGATGCATAACAGTGTTCCCCAAAGCCCTAGTGGCCATAGACGGCACGAGATGGAGAACGGCCATCCGAGGGATATGCAGGGGTATAGTCCTCGTCAAACTTACCCACCACCTCCAGGGTCCTACCCCCCGCCTCTGCAGGAAACATATGCTGCACCTCCACGCATGCGTGACAGTCCTCCGGATATGTACGCTCGACCTGAGCGGCATCAACTGGTTAGAAATGATTACGACCAGCCTGTGGACTCCTCGATTGCTCCGCCAGGTCCTAGACAACCGTACTATCAAGACCCTCAGGACGCTCACATGGCTAGTGAACTGCAACGAGTGAATCGGGGCTACGATTCGATGTCTCGAGAAAACTACGGAAGTCCTGAAGATGACGATGATCCGCATGGACAGTATGAATACGGTACAAATCGAAGTTCCCAAGATCTAGACCGCAAGCGAAGAAAGCGGGTCTTCAGCAATCGTACCAAAACAGGGTGTATGACATGCCGTAGGAGAAAGAAGAAGTGCGATGAGCAACATCCCGAATGTGAGCATCAACCCAATCCTGTACTGCTTTTGTGGTACCATCGTGTTTCCATTGGCGTTCTCCTTTTGATATTTGAGATCCGAGTCTGTCGCTGCTTCCTTATAATGCGAACTGACGACTTTGACAGGCAATAACTGCTTGCGAGGCGGATTCGTTTGCGAAGGCTACACGATGCGCAGCGCTTGGCAAAAACCAGCCAACACCAAAGCACCTATTCCGTTGCAATCGAAGAACGGCTATGCGCCACCGCAAGGAACACCCAACCGAGGTCCGTATGCTGGGACTCGTTACCAGGAAGTCAGCCCTGAGTACCCAGGGCCGCCTCCACACCACATGGACCATCGTCCATCATACGACCACGGTGACCCTCGAAAACCGATCAACGTTGAGGACGACCGTGATCAGGTCTACGGTAGGCCAAGCCCTCCAGACTCCCAGCAGAAGGCCGGCTACGGTAAGCCAATGCGCCCGTACCCAAGTAATCCCCCACATGTGTCAAAGTACCAGAACGAAAACGGTCACCGCGGGTCAATCTACGAAATGCCGCCTGATGGCCAAGAGCAAAGTTCAATGCATCCGCCTGCAACAGTACCTCGAACCAACTCTTCTGCGTCCCAGTACTCGGTGGCAGCTCATCCACCAAACCACAATAACACTCCTCCCAACCATAACAACGTGCAAGCCATTGCACAAGCAGCTGCAAGTCATTCAGCTTCGTTGCGTCCTTCTCCATCACGCACTCGTAACGATCAGTACACCGAGCGTGAGAAGATGCTCAAGGGTCTCTACTACTACCCACTGACTCCCGCTTTGACCGAAGACCGCGAGAAATGTATCGCTGCCATCTGGCGCTTCAACAATGCGACCAACCCATCTCATGGCGCCAGCCCCGAAGAGCGCAGCCGCCTTTTCCGCCAGATCCTCGCCTTGCGACCAACGCCGGAGCCGCCACTTTCCAATGGTGAAGTCCCACGGCCGCAGATGGAAATGCCTTTTGGCAGTTGTGGCGAGCGCGTCGTTGTCGAGGCGCCTTTTCATTGTGACTACGGGTACAACATCACTATTGGTGATGACGTGCTTATTGGTGCTGACTGCCGCATATCGGACAATTGCTCCGTCACAATTGGAGCTAGGTGCATCTTCAGCCCAAATGTGAAACTTGTTTGTGCTACCTATCCCATCGATCCGAGGAGGAGGATGGGCAGTACTGGTCCTGCTTTGGGCAGGAACATCGTTATTGAGGAGGATTGTTGGATTGGCAGCAACGTGACCATCTTGGCTGGAGTGAGAGTGGGCAAGAGCAGCACTGTGGGTGCTGGCAGTCTGCTGCATCAGGTGCGTACTAAGCTTGCACTCTCTTGCTTCTATTTGATCATTACTTACGGATAATTTAGGACGTCCCTCGCTTCACCGTCGTAGCTGGGAACCCTGCCAAAGTCAGTCGGGGTATCTACGATGGCAATCAAGATGGCCAATAGTGTCATCCGGAAACCAATCGGTTCGACCACTCATTATTCCGTTTCTACCCCTAAATGTGGGGAGTTCCTTTTGCACCCACAACCGGCATGCTAGCATGCTAAAAACTTCTATTCTTGCTTTGTGCTTCGACCAATACCCTCAACATTCGGAATGAAATAGCGATTTGGCGGCATTGCTACAGGATTTAGCAGGAAAACGACTTGGTGAATGCGGTGTTCTCACCTCAGCATGCGGGCAATTATCATTAGGCTTCACGAGATAGGACTTCGATAGCTTGGGATAGCAGAGATTATTTGCATGCGTGCAATGACAAAAAACCGTTTCAGATCCTTGCCGCGTTTTGACATGATCACAGGCACCATTATTGAGCGCGAACTCAGATACCGGCTCCCTAAGAAACGGAGCTTGTGTAATCAATTGAAATACTGAGATTCGGGAAGTGATCGAGGTATGGGCATCATATTATTTAGGTATCTCGAATCTCTCTAAATTACCTCATGTAAGTCCAGAATGCTTCTCTTGCAGTGACCCATTGAATTACGCTCCTTCTCACGCTCATCCATTGACCACCACCCCCCCATTCGGATGCAAACTCTGCCCCGCAATCATACTACTATCCTGACTCGCCAAAAATACAAAACACGTCGCAATCTCGCTCGGCTGCCCCGGCCGCCCCATCGGCGTCGCGCTGAACTGATCCTGCGCATACTCCTTCATCGTGCTCGGAATCAGCGGCGTCCACACCGGGCCGGGACACACGGCATTGACGCGGATGCCCTTGCTGATTTGCTGGTTGTGCAGGCCGCGGGTGAAGGAGATGATGGCGCCTTTGCTGGAGGTGTAGTCGAGGAGGTCGGGGCGGCCGATGTAGGCGTTTATGGAGGCGTTGTTGAGGATGGAGGAGCCGGAGGAGAGGTGCGGGAGGGTGTATTTTGAGAGGTAGAAGTAGGGGTGGATGTTTGTGTTGAAGGTGTGGAGCCATTGGTCCCTGTTTTGGAGCGAGGAATGGATTAGTGGATGGCTGACAGCGAGGAGCAATGGACTATGGACGTACTCTGTGATCTCATCGATGCTATTGGTCATATTCTGATAGGCTGCGTTGTTCACGAGAATATTTATGCCGCCCATTTTGGAGAGCGCCTCATCAACAAGTTTCTTGCAATTTTCCGGCTTGGTGATGTCGGTGGGGAACAGGTAACATTTCCCTTTGTGCTCTTCGACCAGCCTCTTGGTCTCTTCACCGTCTTTCTGTTCTTCAGGCAGGTACGCAATTATGCTATTGGCCCCTTCCATGGCGTAGAGAATTGCAATGGCTCGCCCGATTCCTGAGTCTCCACCTGTGATGATGGATTTCTTCCCCTCTAGCTTGCCAGCGGCTTTGTATGTTTGGTATCCGCCGTCTTCTGTGGGTACCTCTGTATTGACAGGTTCGGGGCCCTTCATGTCGGACTGTTGGCTGGGCTGGTCCATGTGCTGGATGGGCACTTGATGGCCTATTTGGGACTGTGAGAAGATTTCACCATCTTTGAGCTGGTGAGGACATACCAGAGGTGAACTGCGAGTCCTTGCCTGTGGCCGCTTTCGCGGCGTTCTTCATTGCTTCCATGACGGATAGGCGATCCTGAACTTGTTTCCCCGATCAAAACTAATAAATCTCTTTGAGAGAAGAAATATTAGACGTCGATATAGAGCGTATAGATGACCAAGGAGGCGGCAATTGAAAAAGAATGATTGCAGAACCCAAGAAGCCGTTGAGTAACTACGTCAACAAATTTTGGCATGACGTCCACACCATATGCGACCCTACATCCTCGACCTCTAATCGGCTGAAATGCTGGACCATCTTTCACTACGTTACGTCTGATATACGAACTTGAGTAATGTAGTAAATTTGACCGTTATGAATTCGCCTTTCTTGTCAATCGACTTGTAGCTTGGACCATGAGAGGCTCGCTATCGCTAGAATAGTTCGGAACGTGAGAAAAGTTCTATAGGCGATAAGTGACCAACGATTAGTACAGCAAGAAAATTTTCGCCTATATGCTTGCTCTATAGGAGTCAATGAACAATTGGCTACTTGGGGAATTTTTATTGTAAGGCACCGTTCAAAAGTTAGAGGAATGCATAGCTGGCTGATTTTATTGATTTTGGCGGGCCCACGTTCCGATTTAGTGATAGCGAGAGAGGCAACTAGCGTCTGAAAGTCATTTGCAGGCTCGCCGGCATCATCAAAACTTAGCCACATCACGTCTTTCAATTTATTTATCGTTTGAGAAGCTGTCTTTCTATTTACTGTCCATGTTGATCCGTAATGAGAACAGGTTTGATCCTAAATGCTTCGGCTGACTCATGTTCTGTAATGAATGCGGGCTCGGAGTCCTGCAAAGAATTGCTCGAGCAGCTTGATTGATAGATTCACTTTTAGATGTAACGAATTCACTCTTGGATCTACCTGGTTCACTCTCGTATCAAGTGATAATGGCCCACTTCACTCAATTTCCGACTAAGCTCCTTCTTCCTTCTCTACGAAAGATTCAAAACATGTTTCCTTGATCTTGAAGTTCGGCGGAGCATTTTCAAACCCGTCTTGCACCAGTAAAATTTCTGGCTTCACCAATACGCCAGCTCAGGGTATTAACCACATTAGACATCTGTTTACCGGTGTTCCTCCTTAACACTGGCGAGATGGTGCTCGACAATAACGTCTTAATATTTGATCACAAACGGCCACTGTAGATCAAGTTCAAGACTGCAGCAGCTTCATCTCCCGTGTCTCCGGGGATTTCAAAGGCCACAGACATGTCTTCTCCGCTTCCCAACCATTCGACTTCTCTAGCAGCATTTTCCAAGTCGTGCCCACTGAAACCTCAGAAGAAGACGTCACCCATCCGGTACGAACCCCTTTCATTACAATTTAAACTCTGTTTTGGCCCGTTCTATGCTAACGCAGCTGTTGCCTCAGCTCCCTGTACGGAGGCATCGTGCATGTCAAGGTCGGGGCCAACGTGACTGGGGCAAAGATGAGAGACTTCGGGGTCCACAGGGGGTTGCTGTGTCAGCGATCCAAATTCTTTGATTCTGCATTGAATGGCTCATTTGTCGAGTCATCATGTGGTATAGTCGAATTACCATTGATTGATCCAGACGTCTTCGAAATCGTCAATTGTTGGTTATACACCAATAAGCTTACCGAGGCTGAGAAGGGGAAGGACGTTGAGTGCAGCTTGCTATATACGGTGGAGGTATACATCTTCGGCCAAGAGTATGGCATGCCCATGCTATGCAACAATGCCATCGACCGACTGATCAGGCACTTCAACGAGCAAGGCAACCTGATGACCCCTTTTCTTCCAGTCGTCTACCAGAGGACTCCCGCGAATTCTCCCTTACGGAAGCTCGTTATCGCATGCTACATACGATGGGACGGAGATCTCACGGCTTTGCTCAACGAACATTCTGATACTATACTCCAATGTCCGGAATTTCTGATGGATCTGAGTAAGGTCCTGGCATCCCGTCGAGTGAAGCCACTCCCAAGTAATGTGATCCTGAACATGTGTCAATACCATCAACATGCAGAAGGCGAAAAGAAGTGTTCGTAAGCAGGAATCAACCTAACAGCCAAGGCCAGGAAAGACAGTTGAAGAGCTTTCTTGAGCTGAAGCTATGCGTGCTCTGTCCCTGCTGTGTGTCTAACAGCAACACTCTATGTCAGGGCCAAATCGCAAGAACGTCATCATAGTCTTCCTTGAGATCCTGAACATAGAGGCTTTCTCTATCACCACGTCAAGTCGGAAAACATGAGCGCTCTCTCCTGCTGAGGGCCGAGAAACTTGCACGTTGAGGCTGGTTTGAAATTGCATCAACCATAGCTCTCCTGACACATCTAGAAAAATCAAAGGCTCCCTCTCAGTAGCGATCGACTTTCAACAACATTGTGCCCCCATGAATCACCGGGCAAAGATGGAGGCTCTCTAGCTTCATAGATTTCATATTGAACACGTGAGACTGGTCATTCATATTTTCCCAGCACGTCAGATCATATGCTACATAAAAGCGCTCCAGCAGGCCTTTTCACACATATAATAAGCTAATCCCAATGCACAGCAATCAACTCGACAGCCAATCCAGAAATTGCGGCGTAAAATAAGAAACCACAATCGTAGCTCCCGCCCTTAAAATGCCTTCTGTACTCTCAAAAGCCATAGTCTTAAGATCGAATACCCCTGCAGCAGAAGCCGCATGAATCATTGCAAATTCCCCACTGACTTGATATGCCGCCACCGGCATATCTTTCCCGATCTCCTTGGCATCGCTGATGATATCGAGATACGAGCTCGCCGGCTTTACCATAATGATATCAGCGCCTTCTTGTATGTCTCGATTGATGGCTCGGCGAGCGAGACCACGACCACCTGGAGGGAGTTGGTAGCATTTGCGGTCGCCGAATGATGGACAAGAGCCTGCTGCATCGCGAAAGGGGCCGTATAGACAGCCGGAGAATTTAGCTGAGTAGGACATCAAGACGACTTTATGTGCGATACCGGCTTCAATGAGCTTGAGCTTTATAGCCCTTATGCGGCCGTCGTTCATGTCTGATGGTGCCACGCAATGTGCACCAGCTTCCGCATATGCCATTGCTACATCGCTTATTCTGTCAACTGAAAGGCCGTTGTTGAGACTTCCGTCTTCACGCAGTATACCACAGTGGCCATGGGATGTGTACTCGCAAAGGCAGACGTCAGCGACAATGAAGAGAGAGGGGAAGCGGGCGCGGAGGAGTCGAATCGATTGGATGACGGGACCTTGGGGATCGTCTGCTGCAGTACCCAAAGCATCTTTGACATGTGGGGCAATGGGGACACCGAAGAGGATTACAGAGCGAAGGCCTTTCCGGACAAGAGGTTCGAGGTGTGGAATGAGTTTGCTGATACCGCGGCGGTGTTGATTTGGTAATGAGGGAATGAGGGTCTCCTCTTCGTCTTGGTCGGATATGAATAGGGGGTATATGAGCATGGACTGTGGCGGTCAGACGCTGCCAAAGAAATATTGGCCACACAGCACGATACCTTTGTCAATTGCCGCTCTGCTTGCCATGATCGTGCAAGAGGGTGACTGTAGCCCCCATGCAACTGGCTAGATATATCGCCAGAAATGCTCACGCTTGTGGCTGCTGTGCTAGTATATGATCTCGCGTACGAGCCAGTCGTCGACCTTGCAGTGGGTCTCGAGGCACGAGATGCTCCATCGTTCGCGTTGTCTTTGAAAGCCAGATCAGAGACCAGGGAGGAAAATGACATGTTGTTTCTTCGGAACGCGAGGAAGATCAATAGTAATAAAAATGTTCACCAGTCTCTCAGAATGAGAGTGGAGGGGAGGGTAGGGAAGAGTGTTCAGCGACGAATGCGAGACAAAGAGCCCGGGGAATTGAGGGTGAGTCTCGAAGAACCTAGACTATCAGGTATGTGGTGAGTGAGGATGCAATTGTTGGAAAGCGCTTTGAATACATGTCGGAGAACAAAAATCAACCATCCCCCGTCATACTGCATCAATGCTGACTCCGACGAGATCTGATTGGCTCAATCTCAGCCCTACCAGATTCCTAGGTTCTCGGTTCGAATTTATTCCAATATCCATCACATCCTCTTTGCCCTCACTTTTGCATCTCTCCCCCTTCCGTGATTTCGCATCGAGCTCTCGAGATCGCCCTTTGCTTCCCCTTTGGAGAGGCTCTATGCCTCTTGAGATGATGGCGTCGGGTCCCTTCGTGACTGCCAATTCCCCACCTGGGTAGCCTTGCAATCTTTCTGATGTACTTTATCTGTGTGCCCCAGAATGGACTTCAAGGAATGCTCACGATTGCATATCGCAAAGTTCTGTCCGTGCCGGCAAGCAGTCGGTGCTGGCATTGGCTCAGAGCAGTACTTGGATCGGTTGATTGCAAAGTGAGCTCGGAAAGTGAGTATTGATCAGAGAGTAAAGAATGTCCCAAGCCCAAGAGAAGCACCTTAGAAGAGACTTGCGCCGTAACAGCACAATGTACTGTGGAAACTTTCGTCGTGGCCTCGAATGCGTGAAATTGCGTCGAGATTGAATGGGGCATGTTGTAGGTCTCCTGGCGTTCGGGCCCACCCTTTTGCAAATATGGACGACTCCAGCGCTTTCGCTCATCCATGTGAGCCCGATGATTTCCCTCCAACCATCGTTGTTGATGAGAGTCGTAAATGAGAATCGGACATCACCCAGACAGGAAAGGTGCTCCTGCCATTGACTTACCTTTAGTCCTACGCTCTTTCCTTGTTTCTTAAGCGAACTGAATCCAACAACCTTATATAACAAAGTTCCTCCTTTTCGTCTTCTCCCAAATACACGTGATCGGCTGAAGACAACACATTTGTCCCGAAGTCTCTTGGCTCTAATGGCCACATACGGCAAGAAGAAGAAAGGCCTTCTTTCCTCCTTCTCGGTGTTTCAAGATGACAGGTCAGACCAAGACTCCAGTCAACGTCAATCAGGTGAGTCTCACCGCTCTTTATCTGCCTCCAGTGGACTCTGAACCAACATCCTTACCTCAGCATACACCCGCCTCGGAAAGGCCATGACCAGGAGGCAGAGTTCACGAAGCAGGGGAAGGCTCGACGAATCAAGCGGCGATGAACTCGCAGACACTGCAATTCTCTACAATGTTCCTCACGAACTAGCCAGCCTGCCCTCTTCACACAGTCTCGGAACTAGTGTCACCGAAGATATCACTCGTCCAAAATCCAGCAGATCTACGAAAACGATGGGTGACGACGCGGACAAGCCGCTTCCACCTATACCAGTAAAAGCATCTGAAGAAACTCACCAGCGGCAACGGAGAAACAGGCCAGCTCTCACCAAGAAAACGACAAATCTGAAAACGATCAACACCGAAGCAAAGCCGCGTGCGAAACCGATGATCTCACCTCCAGTCCTTCGGGAGACAACCAACTCTTCACTCGCCTTCCCAGATTCGAGCAGGCCTACGACCAGCGACACTGCTAACAGCGCCTTCGCCCCTCAAACAAGCACAGCAGATGCAGAAGATCTCAACCGCAAGATTTCTACCCTTATGGCGCAAGCTGCAGCTCAAGAAGAGCAAACAAGGCTAAAGACAGACGCGTATATTTCTGATTCGATCAAAGCATCGCCGTTGCAGAGAAGCAAAAACGCGTTCGTAAAAGCTAGTCGTGCTATCAAGGAGCGACTAAGTAACGGCAGCGTCGATAGATCTCCGAAATTGAAAAGACCACTTGCCAAACGATATAGCTCTTTCCAAGAATCGAGTCCACTTGTGCCCCCTACTGTTTGGCAATATGAAATCTTGAACGGCCTGAGCCGCGAAAGGTTAGATCGCCGGATTGCTGAAGGCGAGAATCTCAGCAATCCCAAGATCAGATCATTGACAGGTGATGGAAACATTCCACGCAAGCCTTTGCCAGTATATGAAAGTATGAGATCTCGAAGCATGCTTTCCATATCTGCCGAGGACCCATTCACGGATGGGAAGGAGGGAGATGGTGTTCTACCTGCTCAAGATTACTCGGGCTTCGATTTCGACTTCAGCAACCACAAACATAAAGGCAAGGCCGATCATTATCCGGAAGATCCAATGGAGGTCGACATGCCGGTCGACGAAACATCCTCGGAAACACCCAATCCTCGTTCGACTGCTCCGCAATCTACTTCAAGGTTCTCAAACATGATATCTGGACTGGCTCAGCATCCAGACGTAATGTACTTCTCGAGCCCCCCTCTTGATCATTCAACCCCACGAGTTCGCCTAGAGCCTCATGTTGTTGCCAACACCGGTGATCACATCAGACAGTCGCCAACATGCAGCCCCTCCGTCCCAAACGCTAGTCTCGAGGACAATAACGACAGTGTATTCGTCGAGGCGCCGTCGCCTCAACGCCACCAAGCTAGGCTTTCGGATGGAAGTAACTTGAGTGTGAAAAGGAAAGAAGCTACCGAGGACTTGCGTGCCCATGTAGCCCCGATGGCGAAAAAGGCCAAGACGGATTCTGCAGGCTCAGACCGCGATCTTAACCTTGTAGAAGCTATAAACGAATTGGTTACAGAGGACGAGCGAATCCCTCTGTCGCCCAAAAGTGTTAATAGGCAAGATTTTGATCCTTCTCCCAATGCGAGTAAACGAAAGGGCATGAGTATCTTCGACGTCGGCAAGGGAAAGGCCCGAGAGGGAAAAGAGGATGAGAAATTCACCCAGAGGCCTCGCACTCGACCGAGTGCTGTCAAGCGGTCCTCTATCACTCGCCCAAGTAGCTCGCTCTTTAATCGTGGACGGGATTCACGGCATGGGATGCACCGGTCAATGCAGGCAGATGACGATAGCATGGACATTGATGAATTGCAAATAGACGACGCAACGTTCCAGGTGGGAGGCAGAAGAAGGTGAATGGCTTTCATTGGGAGATCATGGAGAGGCTGAATTATTCAAGCTGGCCTGAGAGCTGCCGCTTTTTAAGAGTCATGCTCACGAGGTATACCTATTTGCACGATTTTGCTGACGCCAGCTTGATGACAATGTTTTCTCGATAGCATCAATACTTTCATGTGTGCTGTTAGCTATGTGCTTCGCAATTCATACCACAAGTGGTACAATCTAATCGAGATATCTTGCATGGAGTATGCTGCGATGCCAAGCAGAGATGGCCGTGTGAATTGATAGTTTGGCTGTCATCATCGTTCTATTGTGACGTCAAGTATATACAATCAAGGAACTCGACGGTATCGCTAGGTAAGCTTCTGCTTAATGAAGAAAGCTCGAAGATGCGATAGTTGCCATGCACAAGTAACGCCCAGGACGATCAGCTGAAGAAGTGTCCATCGTACCACCCTTGCATTCGTAGACTCCGATTGATCTCTGAACTCAGCTTCTCGCTCCTACGATTCTTTGTAAGTACAACGCCATTATAACTTTATTGATGGATATGGTACGCACCCTTTGATGAACCTGCTCCCTTCTAATATCCTGCAGTCTCCCATTCAGATCCCGCACCTTCTGCGCAATCTCACTCATCTTCCCTTTATCCGTGCTCTCAATTGCGCTCGTCTCTCCAATTGCCAGATCCACCGAGAGTTTCACCTGTCCCTGACCCTGGCCACTGCTCAACCATCCCCCAGTAGTGTGTCCAGATGGCGTGAAGCAGATACGGTGGTCGCCGGCGTCGGCGGCGCTGAAGGTGAACTTGCCGGTGTGAGAGCCCTTAGTATTGACAACCCGGTGGTCGTTGTCGAAGACTTCATCGACGGTTACGGTAATGGACATATCTGGGTTTGGGACGTAGGCGTCGCCTTGCTGGGCGTTGTGTTGGGTAGCGGCATAGTGGCCTTGAGTAAGGTATCAGTGAGGATAGTTTCTAGGAGATATATGCGTAGGTTTGGTTGGCATTGATGCTCACCGACAACTAGAGTGTCTTTGGGGAGTTCTTCGTAGAAACATTTGGGTGATGCTGAGGCTCCATCTAGGTAGAAGTGAAGCGCCTGCGTGGGCAAAATGATGTTCAGAGCGAGAAGCAACAGAAGCGGTCGGAATAAAGCCAGTGCAGGCCTTTGTGATATCTCCATGGTGGGTTAGAAGATGTGAAAGGAGTTGGACACGAGACTCCTTTGCCTGACATTCGAAATCGAAGCCAAGCAATTTTTGTCGACCACTACGGCGTCCGCTCCGCATGCTTCCTTCCCCTCGACCTCTGCAGCATTTCACCTTCCTCAACACGCTACACGTACGAACATCATCATGGCAAATCCACTACAGCAGAAGCTCTAAATCTGCATGCTGTATTGAAAACTGATTGCGAGCGCGTCTAACCGTCAAGATGATGGGCTCCGATGCGCGCGATGTGATGGGTCTGCCCAGCGCAGGCCCACCGAAGCCCGCTTCCGCAAAAGTCCATAAGCCAAAAGGCAGAGGGCCAAGTAAGCCTATCATCACGCTTTTCCAGGGCATTGATGCTGACTCTGAGCAGCCGGAATAAGCAGAGAAATCCTTGATCTCAAATATGAGGGAGCTCCTCCAATCTCTATCGTTGCTCCAAAATTCAAAGAGAAGCCCAAGCTCCCCTTCAAACCTCGTCCTTGGGAAGAGACGCCGTTCCGCAACTCTGCCCGTAAAGATGGCCTTGTGCTCAAACATTGGAGGAGAAAGGGTGACGTTGGGAGCATTGGAGCAGCAATGCCAGTCACTCCAGCCGATTCAAATGCGGCATCAGAGATGGAAACCGACGACAAAACTACGACTACTATTCCTGATTCCTATTGGGCAAAGTACAATGTCAAGGTTGAGCGGCCGCAGTACACTGACGAGCAGTACGAAACTCATCTGAAGAGCGAAGACTGGAGTAGGGAGGAGACCGACTACCTAGTCGGTCTGGCCTATGAGTTTGATCTTCGATGGATTATCATTGCGGACAGATACGAGTACCAGCAGAAAGAGGCCCCTCAAGAGAGTGAAGATTCTATGGCTGTTACGATTCAAGCAAAACCGAGGACTCAAGAAGATATGAAAGCTCGGTATTACGATGTCGCGGCGAAGGCCATGGTGCTACATAATCCTCTGTCTACCATGTCATCTTCCGAATTCGATACTCACGAGAAAATGACGAAATACGACCCTCTCCGAGAGACCCAGCGAAAGAAGTACGCCGAGCAATTGATGCAACGGACAGAGGAGGAAAAGTACGAAGAAGAAATGCTCCTGAAGGAGCTCTCCCGAATCGTCAGCAACCAAGAAAAACTCTTCAACGAACGCAAAGCCCTCCACGACCGGCTCGAAACTGCTACCAGCACATCCCGCGAAAACTTCAGCACAACCATGTATCAATCCAGTCAAGGTCTCACCCAACTAATGCAAACCCTACTCACCCAGAACAAAAACAAAGAGCTCGAGAAGAAAGAGAAGCGCCGCTCCGCTATTGAAGCGGGCGACGTCGCAGGCGGTCTCGAAAGAGGCCACCGCCATTCCATAAGCGGCGCCGACAAACGCTCCTCCACCGCCGGAGACTCCGCCCGCCGTCAGCTCAATGCCCGCGAGGAAGCCAAATGGGGCGTCAGCCACCCGAACGAGCGCCTCACAGGCGGCATTCAATTCCGACACGAACGCGTCACCAAAGCCGGGCAAGCAAAATCCGGCGTGCAAACCAGCCGGATCGGCGCCGCGCTCACAGAGCTGAAAGTAGCACCAAGACTTTTCATGCCGACCGCGAAGGTTGTCACTGAATATGAGGCTCTGATTGAGAAGATCAAGATTTTGCTGGAGGTGAGGAAGGTGAGCGAGAAGACGGAGGCGGAGATCAAGGTTTGGAGGCAGCAGAGGGAGCAGCTGGAGGCGAAGGAGAGGGGGGAGGAAGTCAAGGAGGAGGAGGGAAGTCAAAGGGAAAGGGTTAATGAGGAGGACGACGAGGAGGAAACGTCCAAAGTTGATGTTCTCCAGAACGATGAGTCGAAGATCGAAGACGACAATGAGGACGCTGCGTCTGAGAACGATGACGACGAGGATGATGAAACAAAGGAGGAAAATCAAAATGACAGCGACGCAGAAGCTGAGAACCAAAACGAAGAAAGCAACAACGAATCCGAAGAAGAGGACGCGGATGCCGATGCTGACGCAGACGAAAACGACGTCGAAAACGAAGTCAAAGAACCCCAAGATGAGGAAGAGGAGGAAGACGAAGCCCAGGAGGAGGCGCGGGAGGAAGCCGCTGAGGCCGATCTCGATGGCAATGAAGAAGATGAGGATGAAGCCATGGCAGACGCAGCATCCTCAGCAGCACCGAGCCCAGCTCCTACAACTAAAAGCGAAGGGATCCGCAAAAGAAGCGCGAGCATCGCTAGCCATATTAGCAATAGGAGCTCGAAGAGACAAAGGAAATGAGGAGAAGTTTGAAGCTGAGTATGCGACATGTAAAATGCATGTTCCAGTCTTTTCGGCCTTCCTGACGAGAAGCATTGCTTGCTATCATACTCGTCACCTTAGCCTAAAGAAAACCCTCCTCGCTTTTCCCCCTTTTCCCGCTTTCCGGAAAACCGTCCAATGGATTTCATGGAGTCATAAGTCATGAACACCCACTCTTCGCCAACTCTCCGCCATCAGACCATATCAGACGGTCGCCCAGTCCTCAGTCTCCTAGCAGCCCACTCATCCACACCTGTACGGCCCGCCAGCGTCCCATTAGCTCCGCCCTCAGGCCCTACCGCCGGGCTCATCTCAAACAACTCTCTACCATTCGGCTCCAGAAATCCACTTCTCCTTAGCGAAGAACCATGTCTTGCCAATCCCGCTCTCGGAAACAAAGCCAACCTGCTCCTCCCCATCCTCACAGGATGAAATCGTCGACTAGCAGAACGTAGTCCCGTAGCTAGCACCGCTGCAGGCGGAGGCCCGTCTGTTGTCCCATCCAGCCCTCGAATCGTGGGCGCCGTTCCCGCTTCTTGTTCGCCGTTGCCATAAGTGTAAGTTTTTGGTTTTCTCGGCCAATCCGTGATCGCGAAATTTCTATGACCTTTACGTAACTGAGCGCGATTGCCGTTTTGTTGACCGATATTTGGATTCGGGACGGTGGGGTTCAGACTTTCATGGGAACCAGACCATGGCAGTGGAAGGTGGTTGGTTCGATAATTAAGAAGTGAGGCGTAGTGGGTGCGGTAGGCAAGGAGGGCGATGGTGACACCGATGGGTATGGAGAGCAGGATATCGTGGTGGTGATGGTTCTGAAAAACTCGGGTGTCAGTAAGAGGCGTACTAGAAGGCTTGGAGCCATCAAGCCAGAAGGCAGAAGTACATCTGCGAAAATGTTCACTCACCCTATCAGCAACCAAACTCCCAGCCACAAACATCGCCCCAATCACCGGCGCCATCACCGCCACCATCTTCCAAAAGCTGGTATGGAAGTCCGCAAAAGGCTTCAATTTCGCATTAAGATACAAAGCCAGAAACGTCCCGGCCATAAAAGATTCCGACGTGTGCCCACTCGGAAAGGATGTCATTGCAAATAAGAGATCTTTGTGGTTCTGAGTCGCCGATTTGGCAGGATCTCCTCGACAGAATGTCGGGTTTGCGAAGACGCGGGGTGCGTTTGGGGTGTAGAGGCCTGGTGCAGGTGATTGACGCAAGGCGTTCAGACGGGCAGGATCTGGGTTGCAGAGGGAGATGAAGAAGGGTCGGAACTCGCCTGGGATGGTTGTCAGCTTTGTGGTTCGAATTTCTGTTGGAAAGCAAACAAGGACGTACCGAGGTATGATTTGAGGACGATTTGGATAAACAACCTAGTTGAGGGTCAGAATCTTTGGTCAAGGACGCGGAGAGTCACATACATCATCACCATCGCCTTCTTCAAAGCGAAAAGCGCAGCGTGGAGATCCAACCAGCTCCTTATCCAATACTGAGTCAAAAGGATGACAGCAAGCGGTATCAAGGGTATCATAATACCCGTAATGGTAATACCGAAAATAAAATTATGTTGTGGATAGCTGTACTCGACCGGTCCATACCAAGTGTTTGAATGAGGATCGAATGTCATGGGAAAGAGCCGCTCTTTCCATCGCCACAATCCGCCCCAGAGCAAGATGACACCCGTCAGAGCAAGGAAGATGAACAAAAAGGATATGTCGAGAGAAACGAGCCTGAACCACTGCTGTATACGACGTTGTGTTTCTCGTGATGGCATCAAGCGATGCGGTTGTTCCGGGGGACGTCTGTGCAGGTAGAGGCGGCGTCGTTGATAAGGTGGTGGTGGTTCTTGAGAAAAACGCCCACTGCGCTCTGCCGGACCTTGGATAGTCGATGGAGCACCACGAGACCCTTGGGCGATATACCCGCCTCGCTCCGTCGAGCCTTGGGTGGCTGATAGCCTGTTGTGCTGTCTTGTCGGCGAGGGGACGACTTGTGGAACATCATATACGGTACCATCTAGCGGAGTACGCTCTGCACTCTGCGGTGGACTCGACACGCTCCTACTTGCATCCGGAAAGAAACCGGGCGGCAACCTCCTGGGAGGCAGACGTGCACTACCAGTCCGTGGGCGGCGTCTGAGGCCACGATCTGAGCTTGACGACCTAGGGCTATTGACAGGGACTTTTCCTGCCGCTTCATGAGAGCCAATGCTTGCATCTTCTGCATCGTGTCGTAGGCTTCGCTCCATGCTCAATAGCGGCAGGACTGTTGTAGGTATAATTTCTGCATTGGATGATGCTTTGGCAGGAGAGAGGCGAACGCCGCCTTGCTCTTTTTCTGGGCTTGAATCAGGTGTCTCCATCTCTGGATTGCTTTTTAGACGATATGGAAGACTGCGGGGGCGTGGACAAGCGTTCTCGTCGGCCAGTGAGCGCTCAGGACTTGAGTCGGGCGTGCGGCTCATTGGGCGACTGTTTCCTTGTCGTGAAAGCTCCATTGCACTCATGTTAGTAGAAAATTAAAATGATCAAGCTTCGAGAAGAGTTTATTAGTTATGATGGCAGTGCATGAGTCTGATGCTATGCGTGGAAATGCTGTCGTCTGGCCACTGTCTTGATGATAGGGACTGAAGAGGCAAAGTAGAATGAGAGCGCAGTAGAAAAAGTGGGGAGGAAAGTGATTGATGGGTCTTGGGAAGTGAATGCGAATCTTGGGAAAGAGCGAACCTCACTTGAATGTTCAACCGTGAAATACCTTCATCATCATTTTCGTTACTACATTATGTTGACTGACCAGTATAATTCTCCTTAAGTCTTCATGATATTCAATTTGAGAACCAGTATGTACAGCAGAGACGAGTTAGTTCATTACATGGGAGGAATCCTCTCTGCTTGGGTCGAGAGGTCCTTGCCTGACGTTCAGGGAAGAGCCAACAAGCTGAAGAAACCACCAACGACAGGGCGAGCGGTGAATGTTAGACCTGGATCCTGCCCATAACTACGGAATGCTCTGTTAGATTGATGTTATTGAACGTTAACGTCAGAGAAGACTCACTCGCCACCAGTAGCATTATACAAATCAGTTAATGCCCGATTAGTTGGGGTCTCGTTTATCCATGAAGCAATGTCACTGATGAACATAGCGGCTGTATCTGCTGATGCGACAGCAGCAGCGAGCATTTGTTCATCATCTATTGTGGTGTGAGTACGAAGAGAATATCTGATAACAGGAGAAGAACAAGACTCACTTTTTGCGTAGTCGTGTCGTGTGTCGAGAGGCACTCCATACTCTTCTATCACAGTGGGATAGAAAGCACTTTGCATGTCATAGACTGCCTGAGGAACAAGGCCCAAGCTAAGCTCCTTGTCGCCGTAGAGGTTGTACAAAAGGCCATGGGTATCATTCATGCCATAACTCAGCGTTGTATGCGGCGGATCTGCATCCATAGCGATCCCGAGAGTCTGCCACTCTGTGATGTAGTCGTGAGCTATTGAAGAATAATTATCCGCAGTTGCCGTATTTCCTGTCAGATTCGCAATCACAGCCATTGCTTCAATACCAATGATGCCTTTTAGAGCAAGATTCGTCTGATTTGCAAGTGCGCCCGCGAAATCGTCAGTTGATATTTGATTGGCAGGGATTAGTGCCTCTCGGATCAAATATTGCGTCCATTGGTCGAGGACAGTATAATGTTGGCTAAGATATGCAGTATCGCTGGCTCTTTGCGCGTACGCCAGGGTCATTATCAGCATGTTGCCACATTCTTCGAGGGGTTGGGGCTCGTCAGCTCCGTCCGGATGACCCGTAGCATTTGGATAGTGGGTCCCAAGATCGTGCATGGAGTACATATTTGGATACTGTCCGGACTCTTGATTAATAAAGAGTGGATCGAGTAGCAACTTCACCAGGGTAGGATTCGAATAGAGGAAGACTGGATGGGCAGGGAATATAACGTCCACAGTCTGCACATTTCCATCTGAGCTTATTTCTTTCAGGAACAAGTATGGCGTATCGGAAGTACCTGTTAGCTGCGTTCCGGCAAAGGCTTGCCGAGCTGCCAGAGAAGTGACAGTCACATAGTGCGGTCCACCTGCAGCGCTGGCATCACCGGCAACTTGGTTATCGAACGTATCGGCCAAGCCGGTAGCAGTGGCGTAGTCGGTATGGAAGAAAGCCAGAGCATCGAGCTCGGTGGAATAGTAACTTGCCCACAAGGATGGCACACTCACGATTCCATCAGCGCCGTCAAATTGAATAGCGGACTCTTGGGTTAGACCGAGGGTGAAGAAAGTGCTCACTTCTGCGGCGCCAACGAATCCGAGATCAACAGCGAAGCCGAAAGTAGGGTAATTATCATTGATAGCCCGAAAGTTTGTGTCATTTGTATCAGTGAGGACCCCGTTCGCCGTAAATGCCCCACGAACGTCCATGTCAGTCCCTGATTGATAGGTCAAATTTGTTGTGCTGTCGGTAGCCCAATACCAATTGCCATACTCGGTCTGATCGCGAGTTTCAGAAAACAGCTCTTGAGTCTGCTTGTAAAATTGGTGATAGGCAATCTGACTGTTGCCGCTCGTAGTAGTACCATATTGCCATTCCGCAACGGCAGTTCGGTCCCCGGAAACCCATTCTATCATGTAGTTGTTAGCAAGGCAAATAAATAGTGAAAGAGCTTTAAAGACACCAACCGGCGGTGATATCAGTATATAGTTGCACATCATGGGAAGCTCCGTCTGAAGAAGCGACAACAACATCAAGATAGGAGAAAGTCAGCGATTGGCGCATTAAATCAGTCGGATTCACAGGCGATAGAAACGTAATGTTCATGGTTACTAATCCGCCAACGTCCATGATGAAAGTGCTCCGAGTCGATGTGTACTCGTACGAAGTTTGGGTGACAGCTGTAGGGAATGGCGCTGGAGCGCCCATCCAAGTGTACGAGGTACCGTCAACTCGTATGAGCCCCGTCCAGCCCAAGATTTGGCCACTAGATGGCAAATGGTTAGACATATCAGCAACATGGTAGACAGCATTCTCACGCCCAGAAAGTCGGCCATTGACCGGCAAGATAGCCACCATTACCGGGACCTCCAGCCTCAGCATCGGTACCTGCCTGCTGCCAGCAATTGACGTAAGGCGACTTCACGGCGAGGGGAATAGCTGGCGGACGAGCGGGAGAGAAAGTAGACGCAGCGTATGACAGACAAAAGATGGAAGCAAATGATAGTATAAAGTAATGAGACCACATGATTGTAGTTGTGAAATGTACTCTTTTCAAGCCCAGAGGTTGGAGAGCATATGGTACATTTTATAATAGAATTGACAGGGAGCACCTCATGATCTCCACCCACACACCCGGCAACTGTGAGCCTTCACAGCTGACTTTAGACACCATAATTGGTCCGAGGCCAATCCTGATTCATATCGCTGCCTTGCAGATCCGCAAACTTCAGCCCCAAATCTGCATCCTTCGGAAGCCTTCGCACAGCCTAGTCTGACATTGCATCCTGCATATATTTGATGCAAGACTCTTCTCCATGCCTCTTCACTGCAAAGCAAAATGCAATTAGACGGCATGAACAGGCGCAATGATTGCCATGGTGGCTGCTTGGATGCTGATGTCAAGGAGACGTCGTGGGGTCCAGAACAAAGAACATCACCTCAGCCGGCAGGTCCCATACAATGGCCAAGAAGGGATTGGCGGTTCCCCCAAGCTTACCCCGGATTTTCATCAATTCAGTCGGCGCCACTGCAGCTTTTACATGCATGAAATAGTTAGTGGCCTGCTGCAGCTAGTCGATGTGAAGTGATCCTGAGGTCCATGATGCCGTTCGCATTTCGACCTGGTTCCTCAAGGTGGTCAATCATTGGCTGCTATAAGGCTGGTGACAAGAAAGTCTTCTGGCCGCTTCTCCTAGTACGATTCACATGCTTGATCTCTTCATGGTTGGCCGAACCGAGGTCAGCACGATAACCTTATCACGAGACACTTGGCCCGGAGGAAGTCGACGCATTCGTAGGATATGCTCCAGACTCGCAGAAAGATGAGACGGATGTGAAATTGCACGAGCGGGTGAGCGAGACATATTACGTTTCCGTCGGTTGACTTAAGGAAATGATGCCGTACATCGTGGGGACGTTGAGCGGCTCACGCGGCAAGCTTAGGGCTCCCAGAGGGGTCGGGTGCGGCCATTAGTAGGGACGGCAAAGCTTAACACTTCACCTTCTGTTATGGGACATAGTCCCTATAAAACCAAATTCGTCTGCGGCCAATTGCAAAAGGATTGTCTGACTTCCCCACTTTCACGCACGGTCACGTTCGATGCAATACTGCTGTTCATGAGCGGAGCTTGCGCTGCAGTAATCGCAGGGATTCCTCAATTGGGATTCTGCAGCAAGGAAATCCATGGTGTAGGACCTTGGTAATGGATGCTCCGCAGACGCATTGACAGCTAAGGAGGAGCGCTACTCCACGTAACATCGCTTGGTAGCTGCAGCCCTTTGTCGACCTACTGGAATCCAAGATCGAGCCTCTTTTACATTCAAACTTCAAACGGCTCCAGGCCCCGCAGTGAGGACCCATGTAGATCCAGGCCGAGGAACTGGTTTGTTGAGCTATACGTAGAGCGGGACTCGGCTCGTCCTTTGAGGAAGGCGGTCTCTTCCGAAATCTCGTCGGACATGACCTCCTCACTCAATATCAAGAAATCCCGGTACCTGTCTGCATATTGTCAGGGAAGATGGTGGAATGACAGTATTGCCACCCCATGATCACATTCACAGGCCGGCACCCCACTGAACTTTCAGACGATCGTACTTTCGCCTGTCGCTCACACTAGGCCGGACCTTTGCCTTCGCACTTATGAAGTCTTCAATGCTGATGACATCGTTCCGCTTGATGGCCGCGTATCCAGCTCTTCGCAGTAGACTCTCAAGATCAGCCCCGCTGAAGCCTTCGCATGATCGTGCCACTTCTCCAATATCTCCAATCTTGTCTGTGTAAGAAGTCTTCAGATTGCGGCAAAGCGTTTGTAATATTTCGACTCTTTCGGCCGCTTCAGGTAGGTCGACAAACAGGAGAGTTTCAAGCCTCCCAGGTCTTAACATCGCTGGATCTATGATGTCTGGCCTGTTTGTTGCGGCAATAACGTAGATGCCTTTCCGGTTACTCAAACCGTCCAATTCGGTCAGCAAGGTATTGACCACTCTTGCAGACGACTCTGACAGTGAATCGTCACGTTTGGGCACCACTAGCAGAAATGAGCCTTAGCATTCTCTGATTAATTTCAGAGCAGATCACATGAAAGAAAAGTCAAATCCGATAGTTTGATACAGGGTATATTTAGTGGGAAGATATACGCAGAAACCCAACTTACGTGCATCTAGTTCGTCGAAAAAGATCACACAAGGTATTGAAGACCTAGCGCGAACGAACACTTGGCGTACAGCCCTCTCTGATTCTCCGACGTATTTGTTGAGGAGTTCTGGCCCTTTGACGCTGATGAAGTTGGCTCGCGATTCGTTCGCTACAGCCTTGGCAAGTAATGTTTTTCCACACCCAGGTGGGCCCCAGAGAAGGACTCCAGTAGGCGCGGTGATACCTACACGTTCATACTTTTCCGGATTTCTGATAGGTTCGACTACTGCAGTAAGCAATTCCTCCCGAACGGGTCGCAGGGCACCAATATCTGCCCATGTAGTTTCCGGAATCGTAGCAAAGCCTTCTCGTTTAGCTGAAGGCTGTATTTTAGGTAAGGCACTATAAAAGTCGTCAACGGTGACTTCTATGGCTGGATCGTCGGTCCCCGAAGTTTCCTTCGCCCGCTTGATTAATCTGCGGAGTTCTGAGACTGTCCCCAAGCCGTCAGTGATATCAGTGTCCATATCCATACCATTGCTATCTGCGATCTCCATAGGCTTCTCGTCGATTTTGAGCTTGTCCAAGAATCTTTTGATAGCTGCCGATCCAGCAGTGGATACCAAATCGTTGAGGTCGGCTCCCACGAAGCCCGGTGTCCGTTTCGCAAAATCACGGAACGGAAATTTCCCTGTCAATGACATCTCCCGTGTTAGGGTCTTTAAGATCAGTTCCCGTACTGTCTCGTTCGGAACGCCCATATTGATCTCCTTATCAAATCTGCCCCCTCTTCTCAAGGCAGGATCGAGAGAATCTGGACGATTCGTAGCGGCTAAGACAATCACAGCCTTCCTGCCAGTCTTCTCCAAATTCAGATCATCCATACATGTAAGCAACTGAGCCACAATTCGCTTTTCCATTTCACGTTGAGAAGTCTCTCGTTTTGGCGTGACAGCATCAATTTCATCGATGAAGATGAGACATGGAGCTATCTTCTTGGCCTCTTCGAAATATTCTCGAAGCGCCTTTTCGGACTCACCTGACATACCTGATACTATACTTGGAGCGGAGATTGCTATGAAAGGTATACCTAATTCAGCAGCAAAGGCGTTCGCCGTCATAGTTTTGCCGCATCCGGGGGGTCCATGCAACAGTATGCCACGCGGTGGCTGAATTTTTGATTTCAAATAGATCTCAGGTTGAAGTAAAGGTAGAACGATCAAATCCATCAGATCTCTGATAACTTCGTCAGCACCGCCCAGGTCCTCTAGACTGACATGTGTGGGAGGCGAACGATCCACCTCCGGAGCGGCCTTCCGACGCTTCGCAGGCGGCTCCCCATGGATCTGACGTTTCTTTGAGATTGGTGGAGCAGGCTGCATCCCTTCCCCTCCGCTGGATGGCATTTGAGTACCATTCGTCTTGGCTGCATCATTTGCCCACAACCCAATGATGCTTTTATTCATACCAGTAGCTGTCAAGGTACCTGCATTCTCGATGCCATCAAAATCTCCTTCCATCGAGCCCATTTCATCCTCGCTGGCTGCATCTTGTTTCATGACATCGAGGACTCTAGCGATGCTGTCTTCTAGCAGCTTCTTGCTTTTTCTTTTTAAGCTCGAGTTGGACTTATTGATGCGTTCGTAGACAAGGGGTACGGAAAGTTTTGGCGTGTGACTTCCATTACGCTGAGCGACCAGGTTGAGTACGATGGAGTGGATCTGAGAAAGTAAGCATGCAAGGCGTCACCAAGAAGGTGGTCTGTACCTCTTGGTCTAGACCTTGTCCAAGCGTCGCTTTCCGACTGATGGTTCGTGAAGGCATAGGTCGGCGATGGCCCAGAGGAAGGGACAATGTGCCAGAAACGAAATGTTCTCTGTTGAAACCACAAAATCTTGCCAAGACTCTTATCGATAAGGATGGTGCTAATCCCTGCAACCTGGAACTCCGATCCAGGCCAGGCGCAAGAAAGGATATTTGTTCTACAAATTCATTCCTTGTCAATCAAAATCTGCCTCGAGATCATGTCGCGATGGGAAACACACCGAGTTCGCACAAGATCTCGGCGCAGGATAGGTGTGTTTGGATTTTGGTTGTAGTTTCATAATTAACATGACGTAGAGCCATCCTGGACATGAAGAACCAGCGCGACAAGCTGCATCAATACCAACACCGCATCACCGCAATTACCTCTCGCGAGACAGCGGTAGCCCGCGAGTGTCTCGCCCAAGGCGACAAATCCAAGGCGCTTCTTGCTCTCCGTCGCAAGAAATTCCAGGAAACCCTTCTAGCAAAAACAGACGCCCAGTTAGAGACCTTAGAACAGCTGACCAGTAACGTCGAGTTTGCGCTTGTCCAGAAAGATGTCATGTATGGCTTGCAGCAGGGTACCAGCGTCCTCAAGCAGATACACGCTGAGATGGGCGGCATCGAGCATGTGGAGAAGCTGATGGGAGAGAATGAGGACGCTCGAGCGTATCAGAAAGAGATCAGTGAGATGCTAGGAGGGCAAATGAGCAACCAGGATGAAGACGAAGTGGAAGATGAGTTAGAAGCTATGGAGGGAGAGATCCACAGCGTATCAGAGGCAGCTGAACAGCCGGAAGAGGTCCAATTTCCAGCAGCGCCGGAGCACGAGCTTCCTTTTGCTGGCGAATTGAAACACATTGGGCAGCAGAAGGCGAGGGCCAGAGCGAGAGCACAGGAAAGGGCGGCTGCGCAAGTCTATGAACCGATGGCGGCATGATTGTGGCATTTGTACTCGTGTAAAGATGTTTCGAGCATAGCGCTGGCGTTGCGAATGATCAGTTGAAACTTACTGATCCCCCAGGGGCATATTTTGGAAACATTTGTGCGTTCATCGTACCATACAGTCAAGCCGTTCGTCATGGTCATCAGCTCCTAGCTTCCCCGAACGCCTCCAACGGAGAGCATTACTTCTCATGTAGAGTCCAGCAGACGTACGCTCTGTGCTTCGTCCTACATTCCATGTCTTCCGCCACCCATGGCCCCCTTCTCTCCAATTCCAGCAGCCAGCTCATGATCTTTTGGATTTGCCGCCTTCTCATACAGCACCTCGAACGGCTCCCTGTTTAGCTCTGTAAATTCGCCCTTGAAACCTATCCAATAGACCCGTGTAACTTCATCTCCATAATTGTCCTCCAGAAAAAGCGTCAAGTTATACGTATTTCCGAACTTGGCTCGCTTGACTTGTAATTCCTGGATGTCATTCGTTTGAGAGACGACTAGGCTTTGCGTTGGCTGGACATCAGCGGCAGTGGAGAAGTCGAGATCGTCTTTGTTGTGGAAGACCTTGAGCGTCTGGGGACAAGAGATGGATGTATCGGCGCGAATGAGGATGGCGTGCAATTTTAGGACACCGGTAAAGCTGTCACAAAATGAGCCAATGTACATTTAGAAAGATCGGTCGAGCATACGGCACATATAACAGCAATTGTTCATCCAAATCGCTCACGAGCTCTGGTTCGGCATCCAACCGCTGCTGCCATGTCTTCTTCACTACATCGGCACCAGCATTAGGTTCGCTTTCATTGAGTGTTCGGATCTTGTCGAAGTCTATTTGCTTCCAGATCAAGGTTTGGAGCGCTGGACTCCTTTCATCGCTATGATCGTGCCCATCATGGCTGTGGTCATGGCTGTGACCCCCGTGATCATGGCCGTGGTGATGAGACATCCTTAGTTTGGGAAGTCATGGTGGGATATTGCAAAGATGGAATTTGGCAGCTGCCGTGAATACCTTGCAATCACAAATGGATAAACAGATCACATTAAAATTATTATGGGCGGACAGGTTTCACTGTCGAGTTTCTGTTGGAACAAACTACTAATGCTATTAAAACGTCAGGCATAAGAAGAATTCTAAGTCTTCATAGATGATTTTACGGCCAATGGTATCAGCGCTTAAGAGGGGATGCGGTCCCGTAAAAAGGGGCCCTCTCAATTTCGAATGCCATTGAGCGTTCTGTGCTCACCAAGCACGAACAGTAATGAGAACAGAAATCCCAGAGCATCGAGCCCAATTGCTGCATAGAAAGCTCCACGGTAGCCTCGAAGCAGATCAGTACCTCCATGGTTGACATGAACCTCCACAGTGCCTGCAATTCCTAGACCGATCGATGTGGAGTAATTGACAGCAGTAGCCACTAAGCTCGCCGCGATGCCTTGATGTTCTTTCGGTATAATATCACTAAGAATGATCGTTGCAGCGGGGAAGCTCATATCCATTCCCCAAACGGTTATGGCGGCGGACAAGAAACTTTGAATCCAGTATGTTTGATGGACGGGCATGGTGGCTAGCAAGGTATTGCCGGTTAGGAAGACAAGCATGGTGAAGACCATAATATAAGACGTTCGAACTCGACTGAGCAGGTACCCAGTGGTCAGTGCAGCGCACGCGCCTGATATGCCAGGTGGCACAATCTGAGCTGCAGCGCTAAGAACGGTAGAATGCCTAAGATTCAAGACGAATTGATAGAAGTAATAAATCCTGTTTCCATATTAGACCACGTATTTGCTTGCTAAAGGATATGAGCTTACCATATACCGAAGCTTGACCACGAGAGAGCAATGCAACCGAGGACATAACCGGCCTTCCCTGTCAGCACTTGGCCAGGAATTAATGCTTGGGCTACTTTGGCCTCAACAATAATGAAACAGCCGATAAAAATGAGACCTAGAATCAGCATTACGATCACATAAGGTGCGCCCCAACCAGCGATAGGTGCTTGATTCCAGCTGGCATTGAACAGAACAAGGCCAACGACGCCAAGGACAGAACCAAGATAGTCGAAGGATTTGTCATCAACCGGTCTCTTGGAAAGGAGGGAATAACGATGATTGACAGAAACCCAAACAAAGTACAAGCAATTGATGTAATCCAAAAAATCCAAGGCCACTTTGCGAGTTGACGAGCAAAGCTCCAAAGATCGCGCCAACAGCGAAGCCATTTGGCGCCGCGAGTGCAAATAACGAGAAGATCATCTCTTTCTTTCTAGAAGGAGGGTACATTTGACCGAGCAAGGCTAGCGAATTTGGCATCATCATTGCTGGTCCAATCCCCGCCAAGGCACGACAAACCTCGAAAACCACATGAGAGTGGGTATGACAGTCAATCCGGTGATGAGGGACCAGAGACTAAGCCATAGTCAGCCTGCGATAAGAAATGATTTATGGCCTAGAATATCTCCCAAACGTCCTGCAATGAGGATAAATGTCCCTACGGTCAACGGATAAGCGGCGACAAACCAGCTTTTTTGGCCAGCGTTTTGGACATCGAAACTCTCAGCAATAATTTGCAATGGAACTATTGTCTGTCCGAGGTCAGCTTGAGTAAGGAGTTGGGCACTGCAAATAATTGCAACGAAGATCACCTCCCGCATAGGAGACATTGATGGTCCTGAATTTGACATGGCTTGCTCAGGCTCCACTAGAGATGAATTTTCTGAGGCTGCAGTGTGACTTGGGACCTTTACCGTTGGTTTGAGTTCCGATGGGGGCTGTTGCTCCGACAGATCGTGAAGGGCTTGTGGATTGCCGTGCTGTTCGACATCCTAAGACTGAGTCGACTGACCACTGTCCTCAGCATTGGGCACTTCATGATATTTTCGGCGCTCCACCGGTAAAAGTAGGACACTGCCAGAATTTCTTATCCGAGGACCAAGCTCCTTTGGAAGTCTTTGTCGATCCAATTGAGTATGCTGTGTAGATACATCTGCAGACTCTTTGAAAGAGTAACCTGGCAGACCTTTATTGCTCATTTTCAACAAGGCTTGAATGCAGCTTCGAGCTCCTCACAGGAGTTAACCAGGGGTGAAGATACGAAAAGACGGACTCGCTCTGTCTCTTGAATAGAGGAGAATCCGTAGAAATCACGAACAAAGTGAAGGCAAATGAAAACCTGCGTATAAGAAAGATATCTCTGTATTCCCATTCTGATTCCTTCATTGATATGTAAATATATTCATGGCAGCGACTTGGAGACATCTTCATAGATAATATCTCAAAAATCGATGGATGCGTGAAAGTTGCTTCGTAATGGTCTCGGTAGTTGGGCCCGTTGGGCTGTAGAATGGCCGCGTTGATCCCCCTCTCCGCTGTCGCACCCCTCTGTTATACACAAACACTCGACTTTACATATAGACCCCAAGCAGTCTCACTTCGTCATGCCAAGCGTGGAATTAGCATCCAAGCGGCAAGCTGCTCGCGAGGTCATTGATATTCTATCTGAGATCTCCCTGCTCCTCGTACGCGTCAACTTCTTTACACTAGCTTCAATTCCTAACGTGACTACAGAATACGCATCTAGATCGCAGCACTTTATCCCTCTGTGTCTCGTTGATCGAGAATAGCGTCAATCCTGAAGCGCTAGCTGTAAGTGAACGTGCACGGCGTTTTGTGTAGGCGTACGAAGCTAATGATTGAGCATCCAGACGGTGATTCGGGAGCTGAGGAAAGAAGGCGCAAAGGTTCAGCAACAGGGAAGTCAGGAGTCCGCGTAGATTTTGCATTCATTGGAGGTATGGACTCGTCGAACGTTTGGAGTGCAGCGAAAGATACCCAAGGAAGGACTTTGGGCGTTATGGACTGGTCGCAAGCGCTATGCTAGAAAGAACATCACCATATTATCTACAGAACATTGACCGTCGGGCATCAAAGAGCATTACGGCTTCGCAACCAAATTCTCGGTCTCCTTGTCCCTTATCCCTAAACTTCCTGTCCTCTCTTGCGGCTCTAATTTTTTTTCGCCGGGCGATCCAATATCCTCCGACATGGCTTCGGCAGCTGCCTGCTTCAAACGCTCGCTATCATCTGCCTTGACGTCTTTCTTCTTCGACTCCTCGTCATCGCTATCTCCTAAGCTGAAGGGATCATGGTCTTCGACAGGGGTAGGGGCGACGGCTGCAAGCGGCTGCCATTTATTAGACTTACCGCCTGTGCCTGATGATGGACGATTCGTTGGGTCTGGGGATTTTGGATAGTGGATGTCAATTTCTTCCGGCGGACCATCTTGAAACGAGACGCGACGACCTGATTGAGTTGATTGAGGACGTGGAGGCGTTGGTTTAAAGAGATCGGGATTCGCAAGGGGTCGATTTGAGCGCGGTGGAGGAGCTTTGGACATTAGCTTCAACCAGACTTCCTGTAGGAATGGAATGTCATACCATCATTGTCTTTCATTTGCAGGCCTGCAAAATCATCCCCGAGGACTTGTGGGTCTGCATCATACCGCTCACGGTCTGTACTCCGCCTCGTATATTCGCTACTTCGCCTACCACCATATTGTTGCTGGGGAACATAACCGCCTTGTGCCGGTCGCCCTTGCATGTTGTCCTCGTCATCGCCGTCCATCTTCTTCTTTAAGTTGCTGACCCATTTGTTGACTGTAGATTGTGTCTCAAGGAAACCCTTTTTGATGTTGTCGCGAATGATGGGCAACTCGTCTGACATATCTATTAGTGTAAGAGCGTCGGTTTGAGAGGTTAGCGTACCATCAAAGAAGCTGCGATCCCGATCGTCGTCAAACTCTTCTGGCCTAGGCGCACTCCCTCTTCTTGGAGGCCCACGTGCTTGATTTTGTCTTGATCCTGACACAGCTCTTGGAGGTCCCCCGTAAGCAGCAGCTCCGTTGTAGTGTTCTGCAAGCTGTCTGGCGTATCGCTCGTCTGCTGCGAGCTGATCTTCCTCTGTAGATGTTGGGCCTGTGATTGCCCGGGGTGGCCGTGGAGGTTGGGCTGGCGGCGCTGGTTCTGCAGCATCTGGGTCTGACATTCCTGCCAATTCAAATAAGCAAAGGACATCATAGTCGCATGGTAGGACGACAAATAATTACCAAGGAGCGCGTTGAATGCCGGTTCCACCTTTCCACCGCTCGCTCGCAGGACTGCTTTCACTACGGCAGCATCTATCGAAGGGAAAGCTTCTTTCAACGTGTTCTCAGCTTGTAGTTCAGGAGCCAATGGGCGTGGCGGCTTCGGAGGCCCAACATCTTCTCGAGATCCTGGTTGCGGGGTAGTAGATGGTGAGGTTGGTTTTGGCGGTGATGCTGGAGTATCTATAGGTTCGTCGTCGAAGTCTAATGCTCTGGCAGTGGTAGGTGACTCTGGTCGTTCCCCTGGCTTCTGTGTCTTTGTCAACAAAGCATGATTATGTAGCTATCAGGTCACATTGAAGTACCGGTTTCTCCGTTTCTGACATGGTAATTTGTAGGATGCGAGACCGGATGTCAATGTTTATGATCGCAATATCTTGATGCTTCGTATGAGCCACAAGGTAGGTATTCGCACGAACTGCGTCCCAGACTAGGTGAATTGGGAGGTAAGTATACTTTATATGTAATTTATAGGGCGATAGGCTGCTACAGCCGAGTGTGCTGCGCCACCCGCGGCTATGGCGTCTATGTTGGTGAAGGCATTCAGGCCGTTTTGGTATCTCAAACTTTCTGAAACTAATTAGTAGGATCCACATTTCACGGATTAAGACTCTTTGTCGATGGACTTTTGCTAAGCTATGGGTACCGATGGCCAACGAATATGATCTGTCAAATTCATTCATACCATCTCTCCACAAACCTTCTGCTCTCCTTCCCATTGCCAGGCATCGTCAGAGCCTACTATATCTAATAGAAACTTTCCCAGTAACGATAGTAGTAGGGCAGACAGGAAGCGGGAAGACGACACAGATCCCGCAATTTCTCGAACAGGCAGGATGGTGCGAAGAAAGCAAAATCATTGCGGTCACGCAGGTAGGTGAGTTGACGATTGTCCCAAATTTGTTTTAGTCGCACTCAGGGAATGCTTGACTAAGCCTCGATAGCCTCGGAGGGTGGCTGCGACCACAGTCGCGACCAGAGTGGCCGAGGAATCAGCCTGCAAGCTAGGTGAAGAAGTTGGCTACTCAATCAGATTTGAGGATTTAACTAGCGCCAAAACAAGAATCAAATTCTTAACAGATGGCCTTCTTCTTCGAGAGGCTTTGGCAGACCCTCTCCTATCCAGGTATTCCGTTATCATGGTTGATGAAGCCCACGAGCGCTCGCTAAGTACAGACATCCTCCTTGGCGTTTTGAAAAAGATTCGAAAAAGGAGACCGGACCTGCGTATCGTTGTCAGTAGCGCTACCTTGCAAGCAGAAGACCTCCTTCGGTTTTTTTCTGGAGAGGAATACAATCTTAATGCTCAGGATTCTGAAAATACCATTGGCCGAATTATCAGCTTGGAAGGCAGAATGTATCCAGTCGACACCTTGTTTCTGGAGGAGCCTGCCGAAGATTATCTAGAACGAGGGATTAAGACCGTTTTCGATATACACACCAACGGGCCGGACGGCGACATTCTCCTATTCTTGACTGGTCGAGAAGAAATTGATACCGCCCTTCAGATGATCGCAGAGCGAACAGCATCACTTCATCCTCGAGCACAGAAAATCCTCTCGTTGCCGCTCTATGCTGGGCTTACCAGCGAACAACAACTCTACGTATTTGAGTCTGCGCCTGAAAACACCCGCAAAGTCATCGTGTCAACAAATATTGCGGAAGCCTCTGTGACCATTGATGGCATCGTCTACGTAATCGACTGTGGCTTCGTGAAGCTGCGTGCTTTCAATCCCAATACTGGCATTGAGACTCTGACCTCTACACCAATTTCAAAAGCCTCTGCTACCCAGCGGGCAGGCCGAGCAGGACGAACGAAGCCGGGGAAATGCTACCGACTATACACGCAGTCTGCTTACGAGGGTCTATCCAATGCCACAGTGCCAGAGATCCAGAGATCAAACCTCGCACCGATCATTCTCCAGTTGAAAGCTCTTGGTATCGACAATGTTTTACGCTTCGACTTCCTCACCCCACCACCCGCAGAACTCATCATCCGCGCTCTAGAGCTCTTGTACTCTCTCGGCGCGGTAGACGACTACGCAAAACTGACTCGACCCCTCGGCGTACGAATGGCCGAGCTTTCCGTGGAGCCAATGATGGCAAAGGTCCTTCTGTCCGCTCCCGCCATGGGCTGTCTCAGCGAAATACACTCTATTGCTGCGATGACTAGTCTGCAAGGGGCAGTGTGGTTCCATGATGATGGCGAGAAGAAAGCGACGGAGTCTGCACGACGGAAATTTGCGGTCGAGGAAGGTGATCATCTTACGCTTCTAAATGTCTATCAGGCTTTTGTCACCAAGGGGGGAAAAGATTCCAAATGGTGTCGAGACAATTATCTGAACTACAAATCTATGACTCGAGCAGTTAGTATTCGCGCGCAGCTGAAGCGATATCTTGAGCGCTTCAGTATCAATGTAGACGAATCCCTAGCGCCAAGCAAGAACTCAGAAGGTGGACACAACAAAGGAGAGCAGATAAGAAAATGCCTAACAACTGGATACTTTGCTCATGCAGCGCGAATGCAGCCTGACGGTACTTTCAAAACCGTCAACGGCGGCGTGATATTGCACGCTCATCCGAGCTCCTTGATGTTTGTAAGTAACATTCAATACCATGTGCAGGGAAATCTCAGTGCTGACGCATCCAATAGAATAGGAAGGCCGACTGGGTCATATTCCATGAGATACTCGAAACCGGAAATAAGACATTTATCCGTGACGTGACCAAGATTGAGAAGAATTGGTTGCTGGATGGATCTCTGTCCTCGTATTATCAAGTCAGAGGATGACATGAATGTACAGAATGGAAGGTTTTGAGCGTATAGTTATGAGTTACAATGATAGAACCTTGCCTCGAATCTCCTGCGCACCTGATGACAGCTAGCCTGAAACAACCACGTTGAGATCTTGGATCTTTAGCTTTCTCATTGCGACATTGAGCAAGGCTGCCTCCATGGGCGCTGCCATTTTTGTTGCAATATGACTTGGGTTGCGTGGAACAGCAACTGCTCGGCGCCTCCCTATCAATATCAGGAGGCTAGTCTTCTTTCTTCTGTCTTGATATCCTAGAGATAGGCATCGTCCCACAGCACCCAGGTGAGTACCTGGTAGAAGCCCCCTGATACATCGGCGCACCTACGACTCACCTTTTCCCATAGCTTGCTCATAACTCGGTGGATCTCCCATCTCCGGTGGAGCTTCGCCAAGATCCATCTCCTTTTGACTTGTCCAGCCCCCTTCCAGCCCCCTTCCTCCCTAATCCCTCCCATCAAACCTTGCATCCTTCTTCCCACCAATTCCAGAACCAAATCCTTCCCCTAACCCCAATTCCGCCGACCCTCCCCCTTTCGTCGCCGAAAACCTCCGTCCAGCTCTGAAAATTCTCAACCCTTCCCAATCACACCGGACCCGTCCATCTCCCATGTGCGACCCCACTTCGCCCTCCCAAGTCGATGGAAACAAGATCTTTAAGCTTCCAGATTTTCCTTTCAAATATGTATTGACGGTTCGGAGAGGGAGCGAGGGGGAAGTGAGAGATGGAGGAGGATTAGTGAGGTTGAGCCGGATTTGCAGTTGATGTTGATGTCAGAGTTGGCTTCGGGTGGATCAAGGGGGTAGAGCTGGGCGGTGATGGACCCGGAGTGAGTGGATATGGTGGTAGAAGAGTTGTGGATGAGGCTAACGGTGATAGAGCCGGAGGCTGAGGTTATTTTGGAGTTTTAGGTGTGGTAGGGGACTGGATGGGAAGGGGTGTGGAGGGATGGAATTGTGACGGTGATTGAGCCGGAGGTTGTGGTCAGATGGAGGGTTGTAGGGGTTTGGGGCAAATCAGAGGCTGGCTGGAGTTGTAGTTCGATGTTGATGGCACCTGAGGTGGTGGTGGTGGAGAGAGAGTCTTGGAGCTCGAAGGTACGAGTGACACTTCGAGAGGTCTCATTGATGACGTCGCCCGTGAACCCGGAGGAGAAATAGCACTCCAATTCCTGAGCATTTTCGATTGTCCAAGGTGCGGTAATGACAATTAGTGGCTACAGTCGCACAGGTTTACCCGGCTCAGTTGCTTGTTAAATATTGTCTACTTTCCGGGTTCTTTGACAGTCAAGAACTCTTGCTCACTCGAATGAGGCTGTGTGAAAAGGTCCAGAAGTCAGCAGCTCTACTCAGTCGCACTAGGATTTCTTAGATCCCATGTCCGTCAGGCAAAGAATCCCAGCTTCCTGGCCTCGCGCAGCTGGGGTTATCTCTGTGTAGCAAGCTTTTCGGCGATCAAGACTCAATGTAGCGATAGAGCCATTCTGCTCAAAAGAGGTACACGAATGAAGTAAAAACGACAAGCGTGAGCGAGAGAGAGAAAGGGGAAGAGATGAAGACAGGGCGGAGCAGACAAATGCAAAGCCTGAGGTTCAATTGCCCCTCATTACTTGTATGTATCCTGGCGGGCCGCCAACAAGACCCTGCACGTGGCATGTTCTCACCACTCAGTTAGGGGCTTTTTCTAAGCATGTAGTGTTTCTAGGCCCAATACTGTAAACAATAGGCGGGGATGAAAGCGTGCCATAACATTGACAAGGTCGCAGCGAATGAGAGGGCGGGATTGAGAAAAAGTACCGACAATCCTGTTGCGCCTCGCTTCATAAGCCCCTACATTGACTGTCAGCGTCCCGATCATGAGATTGTGAGACCCTGCAGCTCGTCGGTCGTTTCTCTCCTTGCGTAGCTCCATCAATCCGGACCCCGTTGGCTTTGGACGAACCTCCAATTGTCCATTAAGTCGCACCAGCTTGACCCGACAGGATCCAGCTCAAGAACTGCACAAAGGAGAAGTAGCCGCCAGCCGAAGCCGCCACATCCTGGGAAAGCAGTCAGTCTCTTACAGCTCATATATTGAAGCAGGCAGGTACACTTACCAGCCAACTCATTGCCATCTTCTGCCCTACAAACGTCCGATCGAAAGTTGGGATTTGCAGGAATAGCGTAACGTGGCAGGGGTATGAATTCTTAGATTCGGTGTTGCAGACGAGGTTTAAATTAGGACTCGATGTGATTGTCAAGTCTTTCAAGCAATTTGTAATTAGTCTACGGGTCTACACAAAAAAAGGGAGATTTTAAAGGCAAACCATAATCATATGCGGGTGCAAAGCCATTAGTCTGGCGCATTCGCAGACCCAGATTGATTGAGTTGACAGCGTTTGCATTGATTAGGAATAGTCGGGTGTATCCCATGTGGAGGGCATCTAGGACATTGAGACTTGGGTCATAGACTGCTATGTGAAGGGAGGGAGATTGCTCCTGAGAAGATGTTTTGATGGAATTGGCGGTGTTGTCTGTACACTGCATTAATTCTTATTCTTTCTCTCGTGCTAATGATTCGAGCCCTACAATCAAAGAAAGCCTGCAGCGTCATTGAATACATTGGTTCTTTACTCATAAGGGTTGAGAAAGGGGTGAACGACGAGGCGCGATGATTGGTGCCCAGCCAAGTGAAGTTTTCATCGATATCGGAAGACCAGAATTCGGTACAATTGCAGGACTGGCCAGGTACCAACGCCGTTGACGCTATTTCAGTGCATTGGGGAGCGTTCTTTGTGGATACAAGCCATCCGAGAAAGCACTCCTGACGGGGCGCTGGAAGTATGTTTGCTTGGGACGTCCAGTCAACTCTTTGGAGTAAGGTGACGGCCGGAAATCGGACTTAAGTCTTTAGGTCTGGTTAGCTGGTACTTTCCAAGACTCAAACGGTACTAACGGCTGTGTCCGAGCTCATTTCGAGCTTTGTTTTGTTCAGACTTGGAAACCATATGAGGCAATAGAGAGTAGTCATAAATGGAATGGTGAGAAGCACGGTCATTGCAGTACTGCCAATATTTCTTCGATATGGACGATTACCTAAGGTTCTGTTAATGAAAGATGGCTTCGTCTCATGCGACGTACCCTGAATGGCGAGATCCAATACGAAAGTCCCCACTAGGAGAATGAGCCCAAAGCCGGAAATGCACACGAATGCAATTCGACCTGTATTGACAGGGAACCTAGCAGCAAGACTCAAAAGTGAAACGAAGATGAGCAAGAAGGCAACATGACATGAAACTGTGGTTTCACTTGGTGATGTCGAACGATCTGGACCAACGAAGTGGATCCATCCTTTCCGGCGTACGCGAGATCGTAATCTTGAATTTGGAGGGAGCGGCTTTAGAGTGTCTGTACCAGAGGCTTTGTATTTGTACTCATCGGTGGACGCTTTCTCAATGATCGAGACAAAAGGTAAAAAAAACGAGGTCCTCTTTGATAGGAGATGCCGTCATTCGCTCTTCATCGATACCACTGTTCATTGTACTCGACATATTCCCTGAGGGAAATAACAGAAAGAGAATCGAAATGCAATGTGCAGAAGTCCTAGGCACGAAAGGCAAAGGTCGTTAACTCTAATTTCATGCACGATGCCCCTTCAGCTTTACAAAGCCAGCCAGGAAAGGGAACGTTGCCCGGTACAGGGTAATGTTTGGGAGGTGCGATGTCTCGTCCCAGTGGCTTGAATCACAGCAAGATGCAGCCTTGTAGAATAGGGTGGGGTGTGTCTGCACATGTCACGCCGTCGGCCCCATTTTCGATAGTATTGATGCCATAGGAACCAAGTCCCTCAACAGCATTGACAATTTGAGGCCCCTCGGCTACTTCCAAGCTTCGTGAGCTCCGTAAGTTTGATTAGAATTTTGAGCCGCTGAACTCGAGAAGAATGCCTCCAGGGGATGGTATTGGGACAATACGGAGTCATCAGTGGCCCCCAAATATTATGGCGGTGCTGCAAGACCCCTTGGTCGTCTGCGCCCGAGACACAATGCTCACCTGTGATCTATTGGTCATGCCAATTTTCTCATAAACGACTCCAACGAGATTGTCGGACGAGGAACTGCGGCGCTCGCATGCAATGAATGCTCTGGCCTCGGCCCCCCGTCATGATTTCAGAGGCTGATTTCCCGTCTGTGCAGGCTCTGCAGACCAATGACCAACTCAGATCGCCGACTGCAGTATCAAGCTGTTTCTCCAACTGCGCGACATAGACCGGTGGATGTGTTTCAAAAATCTAGTCGAGTTACAAAGTGGTGAAAGAATTCTGCTTTTGATAGCCGTTCAAGCCCCTTTAGAGTACAGTTGTTTTTAAAAACATTGGCGCGGGTCGGGAGCGGCAACGTTTTTCATGCCCACCCCACCAAAATCAGGTGGGAGCGGTATAGCAAAATATGTAGAGCAATTGAGGCCCACATACCTCGTAGGATAGCCTAATTAGGTTATAATT
>JAABUP010001519.1_pt1 | contig 48696 bp, 43 predicted proteins | sample 5559201 | NCBI WGS metagenome assembly JAABUP01 (sample SAMN10711887, study PRJNA513373) | rock metagenome | isolation source: Antarctica rocks | place: Antarctica
TGGGGCCGTCCCCACAAGCGGCGGGGGGCGGTCAGCCACGCGCCGTCACCCTACGGCCGATGGCGAAACGCAGCACCTAGCGAGGGGGTGAGCGCGATGACCGCGTCACACGAAGGCCGCACGAATCGGCTGTTAGGGTATCCGTTCGATGCGCGTCTCCTGATCGTCAACGCCGACGATTTCGGGATGTGCCATGCGATCAACGCGGCCATCCTGCGGGCGTTCCAGGACGGGATCGTCTCATCGACCAGCGTGATGGTGCCCTGCCCGTGGGCACCGCACGCGATGCAACTGCTCAAGGAACACCCCGAGATACCCTTCGCCGTTCACTTGACCGTCGTCCGCGACTTCGACGGCTACCGCTGGGGGCCGTTGACCGCCAAGGACAGGGTGCCCTCGCTGATCGATGAAACGGGCTACTTCTATCGCAATGACCGGCTCCCGGAAGTACTGGCCCGGGCCGCGTTGGCCGAGGTGGAAACCGAATTCCGGGCGCAGATCGACGCCGTGCTGGCCGCGCAACTCCACCCCACCCACCTGGACTGGCATTGCCTGTGCGACGGTGGCCGGGCCGATATCTTCGAGCTGACCCTGCGGCTGGCGCGGGAGTATGGCCTGGCGTTGCGGATCCACGAGCGGCGCATGGCCGAGACATGCCGCCGTGCGGGCCTGCTCACGAACGACCATGACGTGTTGGACAGCTACGCGCTCGACACGGTCGACAAGTCGGCTCGCTACGCGCGGCTGCTGCGCGCGTTGCCGCCGGGGCTCAGCGAGTGGGCGGTCCATCCCAGCCTCGGCGACGCCGAGGCCCGGGCGATGGAGCCCGAGGGCTGGCGGGTACGCAAAACGGACTTCGACTTCTTCACGTCGCCAGAGGCACGCGCCATCCTGGCAGAGGAAGGGATCGTGCTGATGGATTACCGTGCATTACAGCGGGTAGCGGCGCACCGCGATGCCCCTGGCAGCGCGATCAGCGGCTAGACCGCGCGGCAGATCAGCCCCTTCAGGTACTCGCTCTCCGGGAAGCTGAGCAGCGTCGGGTGGTCGGGCGCCTGGGTCAGGCGCTCGATGATCTGCGCGGGGCGCTCGGCGTCCACGCTGGCCCCGAAGACGACCTTCTGGAAGAGGTCGGCGCTGATCAGGCCGGAGCAGGAGAAGGTGGCGAGGATGCCGTTCGGGTTCAGCACCCCCAGCGCCAGCAGGTTGATGTCCTTGTAGCCGCGCGTCGCCCGCGTGATCCCCTCCGTATTGTGCGCGAACTTCGGCGGGTCGAGGATGATCACGTCGAAGCGCTCCCCGGCCTCGCGGTACTCGCGCAGCAGCTCGAAGACATCGGCCACCCGATATTCGTCGCGCTCGCCACCGAAGCGGTTGAGCGCCATCTGCCGCTCCGCGAGGCGCAGCGCGTCCGCCGAGGTGTCCACGTTGATCACCTGATCCGCCCCGGCGGCGGCGGCGTAGACGGCGAACGCGCCGGTATAGGCGAAGCAGTTGAGGACGCGCGCATCCTGGCAATAGTTGGCGACGCGGCGGCGGTTCTCGCGCTGGTCGAGGAAGAAGCCGGTCTTCTGGCCGCCGAGCAGGTCGGCGACGAAGCGCAGCCCATATTCGCCGAACTCCACGCTCGGCGGCACATCGCCGTAGAGCGCGCCGGTGGGCACGGTCAACCCCTCGCGCGTCAGCATCTCCGCGTCGGGGCGCTCCACGATTGCGACCGGGTTGAAGACCGCCCGCAGCGCCTCCACGATCTCCCCCTTACGCCGTTGCAGGCCGAGGGTGGAGCACTGGATCGAGAGGATGTCGCCGTACCGATCGACGATCAGGCCCGGCAAACCGTCCGATTCGCTGAAGACGACGCGATAGGCGGTGGTGTCGGGCGGCAGGACACCCGACCGCCGCGCCTGGGCGGCGGCGATCCGGTCGTGGAGGAGTTCGGGGGTCAGGTCGCCCTCGGGGTCGCGGGTGAAGACGCGCGCCACGATCTGCGAGCGCCGGTTGAGGAGGGCGCGCGCCAGGAAGCCGCCGCGCGTATCGGTCACGTCGATCACATCGCCATCGGCGGGCATCCCGTCGATGCGGGCGACCGCGCCGGAGAAGATCCAGGGGTGATCCTGCTGGACGGGCTTCTCGCGGCCTGGCTTGAGGACGATGCGCGGGCGTGTGGACATCACTCTTGGCTCCCCCCGGTCTGCTGCTCGACCCGCCACCTGCGGCGCGGGTCCGTATACCGTACCGGGGGAACGATAGCACGTTTGCGAGGGGACGATCTTGTATGCTCAGTTTTAGTTATACTGATAGTCGGTCTGCATAAGTACGCTCAGGTATTCGAGCTCATGGTGTTCGATTTCTCGAAGACCCATAAGATTAAAGAGTGTCTTGCCAATAGGCGGAATACGCACTTCGTCAAATTCAAAGTACATAGGGGTTACAAGCTTCCCTTCAGCCTCCGAGAAACCAAGCTTTACAAGATTTCTTGCATAGAGATCGTACGATTCCTGGCGTACTGATGCGTGAGCACTGGTTAATCGTTCACGAGCGTATTGTGCTTCCTGCCTACGGATTTCAGCGGCCTTTTTATACTCCTCTTGGTAAGTCTCGTAAGCCTCTCGTTGATCTTTTGGCAGTTCGGCAATTGTCCCACTGATTCCTGGATCATTGGGAAGTTCGATCGAATACTTGAATCCAACGCTATATTTGTCAAGCTGATTGAATAATGAAAGGAGGCAATATTGTCGATATGACAACTCAAACGCGAGCCTAACAAGGAGGTTTGCCTGCGCTCGATCAACTTCGCTGGTGAAGGGCAGGTTGCCAAGCAGTATTCCTTGATACTTTACCTTCTTTTCTTCATATTCCCCTTGAGCTTTCCGAATGACTGCCTCACAGATCTCTTCTGCCGCTGAGTGGTCTGGGGTTTCGAGAGCGAGAAAACCGTCTGATCGGAGAAGTCGGCCACTCTCTGTATTCTTTTGAATTTGAACACTTGCAGACTCAAGAACAGTCAATACTCTACGTTTTTCTCTTGCTCCAAATATCCCGTGAAATTGCAGTCCAAGATGCTCCAAAAGAGGAACAATAGCATTGCCAATTGCAGCACCACCTATTGCTCCTGGAGGCCCAGCTACCAGCGAGCCAATAACGCTGCCTACGACAGCGCCTGTAGCCCCGGCCGCCATCTTGACACCTGTTTCGCTAAGAGAATGCTCCGTGCTTCCCTCTTTGCCACTACTCAATGATCACCTCTTATGATATTTTCGCTGATATTGCAGCCTTCTCAATAAGTTTAGCACGCTAATTCTCGGCACTATGGACTCCGCCCTGTGCTACTATCGGGCCGAGTGGGGGCCGGGTAGGCTCCGCGTAGGTGAAGGGGAGTGGCGCATGGCGAAGATCGCCTTTATCGGGGCGGGGAGCACGGTGTTCGCGCGGAATCTGCTGCGCGATCTCTACACCTTCCCGGAACTGCACGGGTCCGAGATCGCCCTGATGGACATCAACGAGGAGCGGCTCGGCGTCACCGAGGCGGTCGCGCGGCGGCTCGCGGATCAGGCCGGGACCGCGCCGTCGATCACCACGACGACCGAGCGGCGGCGCGCGCTCGATGGCGCGGACTACGCCATCAACATGATCCAGGTCGGCGGCTACAAGCCCGCCACGGTGACCGACTTCGCGATCCCGAAACGATACGGCTTGCGGCAGACGATCGCGGACACCCTCGGGATCGGCGGGATCATGCGCGCGCTGCGGACGATCCCGGTGATGCTCGACATGACGCGCGACATGGAGGCGGTCTGCCCGGACGTCACCTTCCTCAACTACTCCAACCCGATGGCGATGCTCTGCTGGGCGCTCTCGCGCGCGACGCCGATCAAGACGGTTGGCCTCTGCCACAGCGTGCAGGGGACGGCGGCGGAACTGGCCGCGATCTTGAATCTCCCGGCGGAGGAGATCGACTACCGCTGCGCCGGGATCAACCACATGGCCTTCTACACCAAGTTCGAGCATCGGGGGCGCGACCTCTACCCGGACCTGCGCCGCATCGTGGAGGAAGGGCGCTACCCGGCGCACGAGCGGGTCCGCTTCTCGATCCTCAAGCGCTTCGGCTACTTCGTCACCGAGTCGAGCGAGCACTTCTCGGAGTACACGCCCTACTTCATCAAGGGGAGTCGCCCCGACCTGATCGAGCGCTACAACGTGCCGCTCGACGAGTACCCGGCGCGCTGCGAGGAGCAGATCCGCGAGTGGGGGACGCTGCGCTCGGCGCTGCTGGAGGCCGATCCGCAGGCGATCCCGAACTACGAGGCGGCACGGCGGGGTAAGCTGAGCGGCCTGCGCGAGCGACGGCTGAAGTTCATCGAGCAGGAGGATCCGGCGCGGGCGGTCGAGCTGCGCGCGCGCTGGCTGGAGGAGCGCGGGCAGCACCTCAGCGGCCACAGCGGCGAGTACGGCACGCTGATCATCCACAGCATGGAGACGGGGCAGCCGCGCGTCGTCTACGGCAACGTGCCGAATCACGGCCTGATCGACAACCTCCCCGCCGGGTGCAGCGTGGAGGTGCCCTGCCTGATCGACCGACAAGGGGTGCAGCCGACCGCAGTTGGCGCGCTGCCGCCGCAGTTGGCCGCGCTGATGCAGACGAACATCAACGTGCAGTCGTTGACGGTGGAGGCGGCGCTGACCGGCAAGCGCGAGCATGTCTACCACGCGGCGCTGCTCGACCCGCACACGGCGGCGGAACTCGACCTCGACCAGATCCCCGCGCTGGTGGACGACCTGATCGCAGCGCACGGCGACCTGCTCCCGGCGTTCACGTAGGGCGTCGGGGGATGAGGGACGTTGGCCTCAGAGACGCGGAGACGCAGAGACGCAGGGAACGGACGAGAGAGAAGGGAATAAGAAGAGAAGTGGTAGCGGGTAGCCCTTTGCCTACCCTGTTGGCGCAGCCTCCACAATAATAGTGCCGCGCCCCTCAAATCATTCTTCTCTCCCTCGTGCTCTGCGCGCCCGGTGCGCTTGCGTGCTCTGTGCCCTCTGTGGCAAACGTCCCTTTCTGCTCATTCTCCCGTTCGCTGTGTCGCTGTGTCCCTGAGGGCAACGTCTTTTTTCATGCAGGGAAAGTGGGTGTGGTATGAAGATCAGGTCGGTGGAGGCGCTGCGGCTGACGGTGCCGCCGCGCGAGACGGTGACGCCGCCGCGACGGCAGGGGTGGCACGTCGCGGCGGAGGTGGCGAACCCGATGTCGCGCTACCCCAAGGTGAAGGCGCACCGCAGCCTGTGGCTCCCGCCGTGGGGGGACGTCTGGTGCAAGGTCACGGCGGAGGATGGCACCTGCGGGCTGGGGCTGACCACCAATGGGCGGGTCTCGGCGGCGATCATTGAGGATCACCTGGGTCCGCAACTGGTCGGCGAGGACTGCCTGGCGACGGAGCGCCTCGCGGACATGCTGTTCCGCCTGACGAAGCCGTATGGCTCGACCGGCCTCGCCTCCTACGCCGTCAGCGCGGTCGATCTGGCGCTGTGGGATCTGCGCGGCAAGCTGCTGGGGCAGCCGGTCTATCGGCTGCTCGGCGGCCCCGCGCGCGACAAGCTCTTCTGCTACGTGACCGGCAACGATGTGGACTGGTATCGGGAACTCGGCTTCCGCGCCTTCAAGCTCGCCTGCCCGTACGGCCCCGCCGACGGCCTCGACGGCCTGAAGCGCAACGTCGCGTTCGTGGCGGCGGCGCGGGAGCGGATCGGCGACGACGCGGAGTTGATGCTCGATTGCTGGATGGCGTTCGATGTCGAGTACACGGTGCGGCTCGCCGAGGCGCTGCGCCCCTATCGCCTGAAGTGGCTCGAGGAGTGCCTGATCCCGGAGGACCTCGACGCGCACCTCGCGCTGCGCGAGCGGTTGCCGTGGCAGACCCTGGCGACCGGCGAGCACTGGTACACGCAGGTCCCGTTCGGCTGGGCGATCGCGCACCGGGCGGCGGACATCCTCCAGCCGGACATCACCTGGTGCGGCGGGCTGACCGTCTGCCGGCGGATCGCGGCGGCGGCGGACGCGGCGGGGATCGGCGTGATGCTGCACGGCGGCGGCAACACGCCATTCGGCCAGCACTTCTCCTATGCCACCCCGGCGGTGCCCTGGCTGGAATGCTTCGTCGGGACACCGCCCGGCGTGCCGCTCGCGGAGGGCTGGGGGCTGCCCGGTCAGGCGCTCCCGCAGGATGGCTGGCTCGTCCCGAGCGACGCGCCGGGCTTCGGCCTGGACCTCCAGGACGCGTGGCTCACGCCGTTCTTCGCGTAGGCGAGACGGGGTCGCCGCAGAGACGCAGAGACGCAGAGAACGATGCGAGAGAAGGGCAAGAGGGTGGGACGGTAGCCACAGAGCCCGCAAACGGACCGGGCGCACAGAGCACGAGTGGGGAGAGGGAACGAGAGAAAGAGGGGCGACGGTGCCGCCACACACGCAGCGCCGCCCACCGAAGTAATAGCCCGGAGTGCTGCAATGGCAGATGCCCCCCCCGCTCCTCGGCTGGGCGGGTCCCCCGGAGGCATTGCGCCCTTCATGGGTGGGAGCTACTGCCCGCCAGCACCCACCCACCCACGCAACGAAGCCCCTCTCCCGGATCGGGAGAGGGGTGGCGCGCAGCGCCGGGGTGAGGACCGCACCGGCGTATGTAGGTCGCCATGTACGTAGGTAATGCCGTTGGACTGAAGTACCCCGGAGGGCAGCCACTACCCCGGCGGGCAGCCACTACCCCGGAGGGTAGCCACTCCCGGCTGAAGGCGGCTCACGCTGCCACGAAGTACCCATGAAGGGCATATAATATACCCGTGAAGGGCACAATGTCCGCCTACGCGGACTGGACCAGCCCCATCCCGTCCCCGTCCCTCCCATCCCCGCTGTGTCTCTGTGCCTCCTGTTCCGGCCCTTTCTCGTCCTCTCGCGTTGCGCTTCGCACCCTCGCTGTCAGCCCTTGACGCCACCAGCGGCGAGGCCGCTGATGACCAGGCGCTGGGCGAACATGTAGAGGATGACCGGCGGCACGGCGGCGATCAGCGCGCCGGCCATCATCTGCCCCCAGAAGAAGACATCCTCGCCGAGCATCTGTGTCAGCCCGACGGTGACAGTGCGTGAGGCGAGCGAATTGGTGAAGACGAGCGCGTAGAGGAACTCGTTCCAGGACTGGGTGAAGGCGAAGAGCGCCACGACCGCGACCGCCGGGGCGGAGAGCGGCAGGACCACGCGGAATAGCACCCCCAGGCGATCGCAACCGTCGATCAGCGCGGCATCCTCCAGTTCGAGCGGGATACTGCGGAAGTAGCTGCTCATCATCCAGGTGCAGAACGGCAGGGTGAAGGTCGGGTAGACGAGCATCAGCGATCGAATGCTATCGGCCAGGTTGAGGCGGGCGACGATGGTGAACAGCGGGATGAAGAGGAGGGAGTTCGGCAGGAGATAGGTGAAGATCAGCCCGCGCGCCAGGGTGGCACGCCCGGTATATCTGAGGCGGGTGATTGAGTACGCGGCCAGCGCGCCGAGCACGATCGACAGTAGGGTGACGACGATCGCGACGATGGAGCTATTCAGCAGCCAGCGGCTGAAGTTGCCGGAGGCTTTGCTGCCGCCCGCCGAGTTGAAGAGGCTGAGGTAATGGCCGAAGTAGAGCTTCTGCGGGAGCAGCGTGAACTCCTGGTAAATCTCCTTGTTCGTCTTCAGCGAGGCGAGCAGCATCCAGGCGAATGGGATGAGTGTCCAGAGGAGGAAGACGATCAGGCCGACATACGTCGCCACCATCCACCCGCGCCCGATCGAGCGCCGCCCGATCGCCAGCGGCTTCCTCGCGATCGGGCGTGCCTTTGCCACCGTTGCCATACCTTACTCCTGCCGCAGCATCTGACGGGTCAAGAAGTAGACCAGGATCGCGTAGGCCGGCATCATCATCATCGCGATCGTCGCCCCCGCGCCCAGTTCGTGGCCGGGGATGGCGACGAAATAGGCCAGCAACGGCAAGGTCATGGTGCTATTGTTCGGGCCTCCGCCGGTGAGGACGAGGATCTGGGTCAGGTTTGCCGAGGTCCAGATCGTCGAGAGGAGCGCCGTCACGAAGATGACCGGTTTCAGACTCGGCACGGTGATGTAGCGGAAGCGCTGGAAGGTGCTCGCCCCATCGAGTTCGGCGGCCTCGTACTGCTCGCCCGGGATCGCCTGCATCCCGGCGAGCAGATTCATCGTCCAGAACGGCGTCCCCGACCAGATGACGACGAGGATCAGGGCGGGCAACGCGATCCGCGCGTCGTTGAAGAAGTAGAGATAATCATCGGCCAGGTGGAACTGGACGATCAGCCCATTGATCGGCCCCGACGTGTCGAAGAGGAAGCGCCAGGCATAGGCGGTTACCACCGCCGGGACCGCCCAGGGCAGGAACATCAGCCCGCGCCAGAGGTTCCTGAAGCGGATGTGCTGGTTGAGGACGCACGCCATCGCCATCCCGATGACCAACTTGCCAGCGATCGCGCCGCCGGTGATCGCCACCGTATTCCAGGCCGCTTTCGGGAAGATGGAATCCGGCTTCGTGAACAGATCGATGTAATTCTGTAGGCCGACCCAGACCCCTTCCTTGCCGATGAAGCGCTCCTGGAAGCTGAGGAGGATGGCGTCGAGGAAAGGATAGAAGAGCAGCGCCATCAGGATCAGCAGGACCGGCAGGACCAGGAGCCAGCCGAGCTGCCAGTCGCGCCCGAGTATCCTGCGGACGGCGCTGACCCCGACTCGACCGGTCGCTTTCGGTGTGTAGGCCGCCTGTACCTCTGCCACGGGTTCGCCTCCTCTCGTCGGCGCTCGCTGCTCGCCGACGACCGATCACTCCCGGTCGCGCGCCGCGCTATTTCTTGAACTTGTTATAGGACTCCAGCATCTGCCCCTGCGCCCACTCCTGCGCCCCCTCGACCGATGAGTTCTCGTTGATGATCTTGTTCAGCATGTCCGAGAGGGTGTACTTGGCGTCGGTCACGTCGGAGAGCCAGGGTTGCGGCGGGGCCGGCCAACTACGGGTCCGGCCAACATTGGCGATATTGGCCAGTTCGGAGAACTTGCTCTTCTCCCAGAAATCGCCCTTGGCGTGATCGCGATAGACCGGCACGAAGCGGCCCTCGACCGATTTGGAGATCTTCAGCAAGTTCTCCGGCTTCATGAAGAATTCCAGCGCCGCCAGCGCCCTCCCCGCCTGCTTCGCCTTCTTGAAGTAGCCGAAGCCGATCGCGCCCCCTTCGGCGAAGCCCCCGGCTGGCCCCTTCGGTGGGGTGGCGAGTCCGGTATTATCGCCCAACTCTTTGTCGTTCACCAGCAACCAGCCCATGATCGTCGCCGGGTTGATCGCGATCAGGCCGCGCCCTTTCTGGTAGGTCTCGTTGTTCCAGGAGGTCACCGTCTGGGCGAACGAGTCTTTCGGGATCAGGTTGGCCTTGTACATCTTCACGACCGTCTCGATACCAGCCTTGTTGGCGGCGTTCTTGATATCCGGCACCCCCTGCTCGTCGTTGAGGCGCCCGCCGTAGGCCCAGAGGGTCGAGACGAGATTGTTGACGTGATCCCCCTCGTGCCCGAGGGCGTAGGCGAACAGGTTTGTGCGGGGCGGCTGCTGGATCTGCGGGCCGAGTTCGAGCAATTGATCGTAGCTCTCGAAGAACTTCCCGTTGGTCTTTGCGCCGATGATATCCATCCGCCAGTGCGCCGGCCAGCAATCGACGGCGTAGGGGGTGGCGAACATCTTGCCATCCGTCGCGGTCAGCGAACTGATCGCGGTCGGGTACATCCCCCCCGCCTGGTCCTTGAATTTGCCGACCAGCTCCGTGAGGTCGCCCATCTCGCCCTGGGTGTACCAGTAGACGCCATTGTTGCTGTCGATCTCGGGTGGCTGACCTGCTGCCAGCGCCGCCGACTCTTTCTGGAGGACGACCGGCGAGCCGGGGATCGACTGCCACTCGACCTGGACGTTGTTCTGCTTCCCCCAATCCACGAACACACCGCCGACCGCCTCATCGGTTACGGTGTTCCAGTTAGCGGAGAACCAGACATTAAACTTCCCGGCGATGATGGTGAGATCCTTCGTCGGCGCGGTGGAGGCGCTGGCCGCCGCCACCGGCGTGCCGCTCGCCCCCGGCGCAGCGGTGCTCTGACTCCCTCCGCCCCCCGACCCCGGGCTGCCGCAGGCGGCCAGCAAGGCGGCTGTCGTCAGCGTCGCTGCGCCACACAAAAACCGCCGACGTGACAAGGGTACGGTCAGGTGCTGCTGCTCCATGCCCCGCTCCTCTCCGGCTAGCCTGACTAAGGATATCCGAGCGCCAAATTTTCTCTGTCCTACACACTATAAGACTGCTCGTCGTGTAAGTCAATTCAGCGAAGAGTATCGGAGGGCAAAGCCTTTCCCTGCGGGGGAGGCGCGGTATGCGCCGTCGTGGGTGGGTGCGCCGTACCCGCCGTGGAACGTGTCACGTGCGCGAGCGATGACCTATCATAGTCGCGCGTCGGGCGCGTCGGGCGCGTCGGGCGCGTCGGTGGCGCGCGCTTCGGGCATGGTCATGCCGTATACGGGGTAGAGATTGCGTGAGATCAACGACGAGACACGGCGAATCGCGGCGGAGTTGGCGCTGCCACCGGATGGGGTGGCGGCGACGATCGTGCTGCTGGATGATGGCAACACGTTGCCATTCGTCGCGCGCTATCGCAAGGAGCGCACGGGCGGGCTGGACGAGGAGCAGTTGCGCGCGATCGTCGGCGCGCTGGTGACCTTGCGCGCCCTGGAGGCGTGGCGCGCGGCGATCATCGCGGCGCTGACCGAGGCGGAGACGCTGACGCCCGCGCTGGCGGCGGCGTTGGCGGCGGCGATGACCCGCACCGCGCTCGAAGATATTTATGCGCCGCACCGCCCGAAGCGCCGCACCCGCGCCGGCATGGCGCGCGAGCGCGGCCTGGGGCCGCTGGCCGATCTGATCCGCCGCCAATCGCCCGGCGGGCCGGACGCGGCGACCCTCGCGCGCCCGTTCGTCGGGGAGGGGGTGCCGACGACCGAGGAGGCGCTGGCCGGGGCGCGGGACATCGTGGCGGAGGTGATCAGCGAAGGGCCGGAGGTGCGGCGGCTGACGCGCGCGCGCGCCTGGCGCTACGGCACCCTGCGCGCCGAGCGGATCGCCAAGGCGGAGGATGGGCGCGGCGTCTTCGAGACCTACTACGTTTTCGCCGCCCCGGTCGCGCGCATTCGCCCGTACCAGACGCTGGCGATCGGGCGCGGCGAGGCGGAAAAAGTGCTGCGCGTGGCGCTCGACGTGCCGGAGGCCGATTGGCGCGCGGCGATCGGCACCGCCTTCCGCCCCGAGCCGCGCTCGCCGCTGGCCGGGGAACTGGCGCTGGCGATCGACGACGCGGCGGCGCGGCTCCTCCTCCCGGCGATCGAGCGCGACTTGCGCGGGGCGCTTCGCGAGACGGCGGAGACGCACGCCATCGCCACCTTCGCGGCCAATTTGCGGGGGCTGCTGACGGTGCCGCCGCTGGCGGGGCAGACGATCCTGGGGCTCGATCCCGGCTTCCGCACCGGCTGCAAGGTGGCGGTCGTGGACCCGACCGGCAAGCTATTGGACACCGCGACAGTCTACCCGCACGAGCCGCAACGGCGCGCGGAGGAGACGTTGCGCCTCCTGGCCGATCTCGTGGCGCGGCACCGGATCACACTGGTCGCCATCGGCAACGGCACCGCCTCGCGCGAGACGGAGGCGCTCGTGGCCGAGTTGATCCGCCGCGCGGGTGGGGGGCTGCGCTATCTGCTGGTCAGCGAGGCGGGCGCGAGTGTCTACAGCGCCTCCTCGCTCGCTCGCGCCGAGTTGCCGGAACTCGACGTGAGCCTGCGCGGCGCGGTGTCGATCGCGCGGCGGGCGCAGGATCCGCTGCCGGAACTGATCAAGATCGACCCGCGCGCGATCGGGGTGGGGCTCTATCAGCACGACGTGGACGGGCCGGAGCTGGCGACGGCGCTCGATGCGACCGTGGAGAGCGTGGTCAATGCGGTAGGGGTGGAGCTGAACACCGCGTCGCCCGCGCTGCTGGCGCACGTCGCGGGGATCGGGCCGAAGCTGGCCGCGCGGATCGTGGAGTACCGCGACGAGCATGGCCCGTTCCGCAATCGGGCGGGGTTGCGGAAGGTGAGCGGCCTCGGCCCGCGCGCGTTCGAGCAGGCGGCGGGCTTCCTCCGCGTGCGCGATGGCGACACGCCGCTCGATGCCAGCGCGATCCACCCGGAGAGTTACGGCGTGGCGACCGCCCTCCTGAAGCGGGCGGGCCTGACCGTGGCGACCCCGCCCGCCGCCCGCCGCGCGGCGCTCGATGCGACGTTGTCACAGACGCCATTGCCCACCCTGGCGGCGGAACTCGGCACCGGCGAGCCGACCCTGCGCGACATCCGGGAGCAATTACTGCGTCCGGGCCGCGACCCGCGCGCCGAATCGCCGCCGCCGGTCCTCCGCAGCGATGTGCTGTCGCTGTCCGACCTGAAGCCGGGGCTGCGCCTGACCGGGACAGTGCGGAACGTGGTCGATTTCGGCGCGTTCGTGGATATTGGCGTGAAGCAGGATGGCCTCTTGCACCGCAGCCAACTGCCGCGCGGCGTCACCGTGCGCGTTGGCGATGTGCTGCCGGTGGCGATCCTCCGCATCGAGGCGGAGCGGGGCCGGATCGCGCTGGCGTGGCCGGATGGGGATGGGGTAGCACCCGATTCGGCGTGAGTGACTGCGGGGCGGGAGAGTGAGGCCCGCGCGTGGGTAGCCGAGGGGTTGAAATGCCCCGGAGGGCAGCTACTACCCGTGAAGGGCATACTATACCCGTGAAGGGCACAATGTCCCCGGCTGAATGGCCTGCGGCCACGAAGTCCACCTCCGTGGACTGGGATGGTTGCGAGCGGTGAGGCTTACTGGCGGCGAGTCGGCGGTACGGGCGTGAGATATCGGGGTTGAAACCCCTGCTAAGGGCGGCTGCGCCGCCACAAAGTCCCCTCCGGGGACTGGCGGGTAGCCAGCACGGCACTTATTTGCCTTCGCAGCAACTCTACGTGCTCATGGTGGCTCATCCCCCTCGCCTCGGATGGGGAGAGGGGTGGCACGCAGCGCCGGGGTGAGGATGGTCGCGGTGCTCCTCGCACCTTGCAATGAAACCCCTCTCCCTGAGAGGGAGAGGGGTGGCGAGCCGGGTGCCCGCGCAGTGGGCGACGAGCCGGTGTGCGGGCCGCACCGGCACCGGATGTTGCCGTTGCACGCCGTGTAGCCGAGGGGTTAAAACCCCCGGCTAGGGGCGGCTGACGCCACCACGAAGTCCCCCTCCGGGGACTGGGGCAGGGGGCGAGGGTGAAGGTGACGCCGCCGCATACGCTGGTATTACGGGCTTGCAAGTCTAACTACGCCCCGCCTCCCGACACCGGCCCCGCCGGGAGGCGCACGGTGAAGGTACTCCCCTGGCCGGGGGTGCTCTCCACGGCGATCGTGCCGCCGTGCCCCTCCACGATCTGGCGGACGATGTAGAGGCCGAGGCCGGTGCCGCCGATCGCGGTCCCCCTGGCGGAGCCGCGCGAGAAGGGCTGGAAGATCGTCTCGCGCTCCGCTTCCGGGATGCCGAGCCCCCGATCGCTGACGGCGATCGTCGCGAACGGTGGCTCCGTGGTGCGATCCCAGCCGATGGCGAGGCGCACGGTGCCCCCGTGCGGCGAGTACTTGAGGGCGTTGCTGACAAGATTGGTCAGCACCTGATCGAGCCGCGCGCGATCCCAGTTGCCGACGACCTGCTCCGGCGCGTCGAAGGCGACGGTGTGCGCGGCGGTCCACTCGCCGCCACTTTCGAGCCGCCCCAGGATCGCCCGGCCCAGCGCGGTCAGGTCGCACGGCTCCGGCTGTAGATCGAGCCGCCCTTGCTGGATCCGCGACACGTCGAGGAGGTCGGCGACGAGACCTTCCATCCGCCCGATCGAACCCTGCACCTGTGCGAGGTAGCGCGCGATGCGCGCCGCGTCCGGCGTGTCGCGCGCGAGTTGGCGCTCCAGGAGTTCGAGGAAGCCCCTGGCCCCGGTGACCGGCGTCCGCAACTCGTGGGAGGCGATCGCGACGAACTGATCGCGCAGGGCGAGCGCCTCCTGCTCCTGCCGGTAGAGGCGCGCGTTGTCGAGCGCCAGCGCGCAGCGCCGGGCCAACTCCTCCGCGATCGCCAACTCCTCCGGCCCGAAGCGCCGCCCAGACTCGGCGGCGGTGGCGAAGGTGAGGACGCCGAGCGAGCGCCCGCGCGCGACGAGCGGCACCGCCAGCACCGAGCGGAGATGCATGGCGCTGCTGACGCGCAGATGATCCGCGTTGCGCGCGGCGGCGTGCAGGATGTCGTCCGTATAGTCGGCGATCAGGATCGGCGTGCCGGAACGGAGCGCCCGGGACGGGGCGTGCGCCCGGTCGGTCGTCGCTTCGGCGGGGAAGCGGCGGGCCTCCTGCGCCAACTCGGCCAGCGCCGGATCGGCGTGGGCGACGGCGAGGCGCTCGGTCCGCCCGTCCGCGTCGAGGAGATCGGCGAAGCACCAATCGGCCAGATAGGGCACGGCGAGCCGGGTCACGCGCGCCAGCGTATCCTCATAGTCGAGCAATTCGGCCAGGTCGGCGCTCGCCTCGGCCAGGAAGCGCGCGATGTCCTCGGCGCGCTTGCGTTTGGCGATGTCCTGGAAACTGCTCACCGCCGCGATCGGCGCACCATCCACGACGACCAGCGCGGCATCGACCGAGAGGTAGGTGATCGCGCCATCCCCGCGCCGGTAGCGCATCTCCTCGCCACGGATCGCCGCGCCGTGGAGGACCGCGCGCGCCAGCGGGTACTCCTCCGGGCGGTACGGGGTGCCGTCGGCGTGGATGGCCCCGTAGCTGGCGTAGCCACGATAGTCGACGACCGGCAGGAGGGGATGGTGCAGGAGCCGGATCGCCTCCGCATTATGGAAGAGGAGCTGACCCGAGGGGAATCCCGCGAGCGAGACGCCGACCGGGAGTTGTTCGAGGATGGCGTCCAGGCGGGCGCGCTCGTTCGCCAGCGCCGCACGGGCCTGTTCGCGCGCGGCCTCGGCCTCCTTGCGCGCGGTCACATCCCGCACCGCGATGGCGACACCATCGGCGGTGGCCTGCACCCGCCCCAGTAGCGAGCGCCCGCGCAGGGGTGCCTCGATACCGAACTCGGAGAGGCCCGCGCCCGCGAACGCCGCCTCGACTTGCTGCTGGAGGGTGGTGCCGACCAGTTCGGGGAACGTTTCCCAGAGCGCCTGGCCGAGCAGCGCGGCGCGCGGCCTGCCGCTGAGTGCCACGGCGCGGTCGTTGACGTAGGTGAAGCGCCGCTCTGGGGTCAGGATGAAGATCGCTTCGTCGCTGCTGTCCAGCAGGCTGGCGAATTGGGCGGCGAGCGCCGCCGCTGGATCGCTCATGGCGGGGCGCGGTTGCGGCTGCCCTTGCTCGGTCCCGGACATGACGCTGCGTACTCCTCGGTCGGCGCGTCGGTTCGCCCGGCTCAGCGTGCGAACGTGCGGCTCTTGATAGGACAGTAGCGGGATGAGTATACCGTATCCCGGGTCATCATTGGCGCGAGAGCAGGACGAATCTGCCTGCGAGGGTACGCGAACGGGCGGGGCCGATCGGCCCCGCCTGCGGTGCGTTCTTGGTATTCTTGCGTTGCGCCGCGCTATTCCGCCGCCGCCACGAGCGCCGCCGCAGCAGCGGCGTCCGGTGCCGCGCCGACCTGCAAGAGGAGCGTATTGCCCCACGGGTCGCGCGTCACGATCGCCCCGCCCCGTATTTCGTAGGGGATATCCGCCGCCGCCAGCCGCGCGACGACCGCCGCGCGCGCCGCCTCGTTCGGCAGATCGACGGTGAAGAAGCGGAGGCGGACGCTCGCCGTCGGAGCCTGGGTGGCCCCCTGGCTGTGCCAGACGTTCATCCCGATGTGGTGGTGGTAGCCCCCGGCGGAGACGAAGAGCGCGGTCGGCATCGCCGCGACGATGTCGAAGCCGAGGATGTCGCGGTAGAAGGTGGCGGCCTGCGGGATGTCGCCGACTTGTAGGTGCAGGTGCCCCAGGCGCGTCCCCGCCGGGAGACCCTGCCACACCCCCCCGGCGCGCGCCGCCTCGTTCAGCAGGCCACGCAGATCGACCGGGTCGCTCCCCATCTGCACCTGGCCGCCGCGCCAGGTCCACTCGTCGCGCGGGCGGTCGCGGTAGATCTCGATACCGTGGCCGTCCGGGTCCTCGAGGTACAGCGCCTCGCTGACGCGGTGATCGCCCTGACCGGGGACCGGCAGGCCGAGTTCGAGCCAGTGGCGCAGCCACGCGCCGAGCGCGGCCTGCGTGGGGAGGAGGATGGCGAAGTGGTAGAGGCCGGTGTAGCTGCGACCCCCGCGCGGCCAGGGTGCGGCACCCTGCCGCTCGCTGAGCAGCAACAACGGCTGACCGGCGACGCCGAGCGTGGCGCTCGTCTCGTCCTGCGCGAGGAGTGCGAGGCCGATCGGCCCGGTGTAATAGTCGACCGAGCGCGCCAGGTCGGCGACGCTGAGCGCGAGCAGCCCCACGTTCGTCGCGGGGTCGATCGGGGTGTCGTGCGTGGCCGTGGAGGTGGCGGTCATCGGTAGCTCCTTGGGTAGTCGGTGGTCCGTGGTCCGTGGTCCGTAGTGGCGGGGCGTTACAAGCGAGGGGATGTTCTGCGAGCGGTAGCGCCGTCTTTGGCGAGTCAACGCCCGCTGTCTCACCGTCCCTTTCTACGGACCACGGACCACGGACTACCGACTTACGCCAATTCCTTCAACAGCTCATCCAGGTCGATCTCGCCGCCACCTTGTGTGTCGTACAGCGTGCAAAGACGACTGTACCGCCCTCGCTTATCCTTGTCAAGTAGCTCACGAAAGATTAGAATGAGGGCGTATGGGGGTGCCCGCGATGAGCCAGACCATCGATGCCACCGAGGATAGCAGCGCGCCACCGTTCGATAGCGCGTTCTGTCCCGTTTTCCACCGCGCGGTCGAGTTGATCGGGCGGCGCTGGACCGGCGCGATCGTGCGCGCGTTGCTCTGCGACATCACCCGTTTCAGCGACCTGACCCGCGCGATCCCCGCGCTCAGCGACCGGATGCTCTCCGAGCGCCTGAAGGAGTTGGAGGGATCAGGGATCGTGGCGCGCACGGTGATCCCGACCACGCCGGTGCAGGTCGCGTACCGCCTGACGCCGAAGGGCGCGGCGCTGGTCCCGGCCCTGGTCTCGATCAGCGCCTGGGCGGGGGAGTGGCTGGCGGATGAGGCGTGAGAGCGCAGTCCGTGGTCCGTAGTCCGTAGAGATACTACTCATGCCGCTGCGAAGGTGTTGACCCAGTCAGCAGGTTCTTAGCGGATGCTCTCGGTGCGGCAAGCAACTGCGAGCCGGGGTACGGGCCGCGTCGGCCCATGTCGCACGCTATTGCACTTACGACGGCATTTCCCCTCTCCCCGGATGGGGAGAGGGGTACCACCCCCAGGCGGCGGGGTGAGGGCAGCTGCGACGCCGCCGCATCCGCGTCATAATTCCGGGGGCTGAAGCTACCCATGAAGGGCACACTGCCCCGGCTGCGGGCAGCCATAGGCGGCACCGGCGAAGTGCCCCGGAGGGCATCTACTACCCATGAAGGGCATACTACCCGCCAGCGCGGGCTGGGGCCATCCCCTCTGCTATCCCGTGCGCCATGTTACTGGCAGGGTGTCCGACCGGATAGGCGATGCGCGTAAAGAGGGGGAGCGATGGCGTTCAACGTGAAGAAGCGCGGCAAGCTGACCTATTACTACGAGGGCGAGCGCCCGATCTTGTCGGCGCTGGTGACCGAGGAGCTGCCGGATGGCGACCTCAAGATCGCGTTCGCGGGGCTGACCGGCGGCTATTCGGCGCAGACGGTGCTGGGGCTGCCGGAGGTGGTGACGATGGACCCGCATCGCGAGGTGCCGCTCGTCTTCGCCTGCTACGAGCGGTGGTTGCGGGACGCGGGCATCTGCGAGTCGTTGCGCGACGTGGACTTCATCGAGGTCCATGCGTTCGGCTGCCAGCCGAAGTCGCCGAACCCGCTCGTCGATCCGACCGGCTACGCCGCCGAAGTGGCGCGGCTCCGCGCGGCCTACGCCGAGGCGTACCGCGCCTATTTCGCTGAGCAGTTGCCCGACAATGGCGTCCCGTGCCGCTTCACCGTGCACATCGTGGATGTGCCGGACGCGGCGGCCTCGTACGAGTTCTACGCGACGGCGCTGTGGCAGCGGGCGCTGAATAGCCGGTAGTCCGTGGTCCGTAGTAACGGGCGATAGTGTCGCTCGGTAGACAGCAACCGCCGCGCCTCAGTAAGCCTTTTACGGACCACGGACCACGGACCACGGACCACGGACCACGGACCACGGACTACCGACCACAGGCTACGGACTTCCCATTCCCGAACAGGTGCGTAGCGCAGGATCGGCGATCACTCCGGCATGGTGCCGTTCGCGGTGCCCGCCGTCGCCAGGAGTTCCGGCGCGGGGCGGGCGGCGAGGGTCCGCTCTGGCGTCGCTGTCGGCGTCGGCGTGCTGTCGGGCGCTGGTGTGGCGGTGATGGTGGTGTCGCCGCCCAACATGCCGCCGAGCGAGCCGAGGAGCCGGGTCAGTTCCGCCGGGATGACGTAGGTCGTGCCCGCGCCCGCGCCGAGCGCCTTCACCGCTTCCAGGCTCTGCAAGGTCAGGGTGCGCGCGTCGAGCGTGCGGGACACGGCGTTGACGGTGGCGAGCGCCTGCGCGTCGCCTTCGGCCTGGAGCATCCGCGCCTGCCGCTCGCCCTCGGCCTGCAACACCCGGGCCTGGCGCTCCCCCTCCGCCTGGAGGATGCGCGCCTGCTGGTTCCCTTCGGCGACGGTGACGCTCACCTGGCGCTGCCCTTCGGCCTCGGTGACGGCGGCTCGGCGAGTCCGCTCGGCGGACATCTGCCGGTTCATCGCCTCCTGCACGTTGCCGGGCGGCACCACCTCGCGGATCTCCACGGTGGTCACCTTGACGCCCCAGCGCTCGGTCGTCTCGTCGAGCTTCTGCCGCAACGTCTCGTTGATCTGCTCGCGCTTGGAGAGGACATCATCGAGCGGGATCTCGCCGATCACCGCGCGCAGGGTCGTGGCCGCGATGCCCAGGGACGCGCTGGCGAAGTCGTTGACCGCCACCACGCTCGCCAGGGGATCGAAGACCTGCCGGTAGACCAGGAAATCGACGTTGAGCGGCACGTTGTCCGCCGTGATGCACGACTGGTGGGGGATCTCCACGAAGCGCTCGCGGAGGTCCACCAGCACCGGGCGGTCGATGAACGGGATCAGGATGACCGCGCCCGGTCCCTTCGCGCCCAGGCACTTGCCGAGGCGGAAGACGACCAATCGCTGATATTCGCGGGTGATGCGGATGCTCTGCGTGAGGAGCAGCGCGATGAGGATGACGACGATGGCGAGCGCGGCGAGGCTAACGGTCCACATCGGGGAATTCGCTTTCTCCGGCTGCGCCGGGATCCAGGGGCTGCACGACAAGGGTCAATCCCTCGCGTTCGAGGATCAGGACCGGCAGATCGGCGGCGATCGGCGTGGCAGCGGCGCGCGCGGACCAGAGTTGCCCCGCCACTTGCACCACGCCGGACGGGGCCAGCGGGCCGACGGTGGTGCCCGCCATCCCGCCCTCGGGCAGGGCGTAGCGATAGGGCGGGATGGCGCGGCTGCGGGCGGCGATGGCCCCCACCCCCAGGCCGAACGCCCCGAGGAGCGCCGCCAGCGCCAGCACCGCCGGGAGGGCGACGGCCTCGCGTGTTTGGCCGGACGAGTTGAAGAGGAGCAGCGAGCCGGGCACGAACGCGACGAGGGCCGCCAGGGTCAGCGCGCCGTGCGTGGACGCCTGGATGTCGGTCACGACGAGCGCGAGGGCGAGGATGAGCAGGAGCAGTCCGGCCCAGTTGAGCGGCAGGGTCAGCAGCCCGACGACGCCGAGGAGGAGGGCCGCGCCGCCCACCAGACCGGGGACGAATGCGCCCGGATGGAGCGCCTCCAGCAGCACGGCCAGCGCTCCGAGCGTCAGCAACAAGTAGACGATGGTCGGGTCGGCGAGCCATGCGGGCACCCACGCGGTCAGCCCGGCCACCGCGCCGAGCGACGCCGCCGTGCTTGCGCCCGCCGGGAGGGTCTGCCCGCTGGCGGCGGCGGTCGCCGTCGGCAGCGCCGCGGTGCGCGTCGGCGGGGCGGTCCCGAGTGTGGCGTCGGGGCGCAGCATCCCCGCACCGAGGGCGAGCGCGCCGAGGCCGAGCGCCACGACTGCGGCGAGGACCAGCGTCCGAAAGCCGCCCCACCTGCGCCGAACGGGCGCGGGGCGCGCGGGCGATTGGCGGCGCAGGTGCGTCTCCAGTTCGGTGACGAAGGCCGGGCGGGGCCGCGCGGTATGGGCCGCGTCGTGCAGGGTCGCCCGGATTCGCCCCGAGATAGGGTGGTCGTCCGACGTGTGCGGGGTGTCGTCGTTGCCACGGTTGGTCATCAGCGATCCTCCTCGCGATAGGCGCGGCGGAGACGATCCAGCGCGCGGTGCAGCAGGGTCCGCACGGCCCCGTCGCCCCGCCCGAGCACGACGCCGATCTCCGCCGGGCGGAGTTCGCCGAAATAGCGCAGCGTCACCGCCTCGCGCTGGTCGTGCGGGAGGGTCGCCAGCAGGCGATGGAGCCGGGTCGCCTCGTCCGCCTGGATCGCGGAACCCTCCGGCGAGAGCGCGGCGTCGGCCAGCGCGTCGAGCGTCGGTTCGCCCTCCTCGGTGTCGGCGTCGCGTCGGTCGGTCAGCGCGATTAGGCGTCGCTGCCGCCGCTGGAAGTCGCTCAGCGCGTGGTGGGCGATCGCGAAGAGCCAGGCGGCGAAGTGATCCTGCTCGCGGTAGTGGCCGAGGCTCGCCAGCGCCGCGCCGAAGGTGGCGGCGGTGAGGTCCTCGGCGTCCTGCGCCGCGCGGACGTGCGCGTAGTGGTAGCGATAGATCGGCCCCACGTAGGCGCGGTAGAGGACCGCGAACGCCTGCGGATCGGCGCACGCGGCGGCGATGAGTTGTCGCTCCGCCGCCCGGTCCGCCTCCGCGCCCGCGCGCCCGCCCTCCCGGCCCTCGCGTTCATCCCCCGTCACCAGCGTCACCGCCTGCGTCATCGACGTACCCTTCGCGCGCGGTTCATCCCACTACTTAATCTATCGCGCGAGCGGTGTTTGCGTTACGGGTAGGGGTTCTGTAATTTCATCGACATAATCTGATAGCGCTGCGCCGGGGGCTAACCGTCGCAGTATGCGCGGTATTCGGGGACGGGCGCGACTACGGCATACCACGCTCATCGAGGAGTCGTAATTGGCAGGGGTTTTGGAGCGGCGGACGGGGCGGGATGTAGCGGTCGTCGGGCGCATTCGGTATGGCCGGGCGCGGTGCCGTCGGCGGCGTCGCCGGTCGGGCGACGGCGGGGGCCGCGCCGCCGTAGTAAGGCAGATCGCGATCGACGAGGCAGGGAGCGGGGGTGGCGCTCGTCGCCGCCAGCGCCGGGAACGCGCCGCCCTGCCAAAGGGCAACTTCTCCCACCAGCAGCCCGAAGAGTAGCGCCCCGGCGAGCAGCGTGGCGCGGCGGACGGCTGATAGCTTACGCATCACGGCTCTCCTCGTTCGCGCTAGGGGTGACTGTGCCGATAACAATGCGCGACAGCGGCAGGGGGGTTCGTTCGCTGTACGCTGGTTGCAGCGGTCGCCGGAGAAAATTCAGTCGCGCCGGGCGTGCCACTCGCGGGCGAGGAGGCCGTAGTAGTGCTCGTCCTCGAAGTGGTCGCCGACCGGGTAGCGCTCGCGCAACGCCCCTTCGTAGACGAAGCCGAGCTTCAGGAGCAGTCCCTTGGAGCGCCCGTTGGCGTCGTCGATGATCGCCTCCACGCGGTGCAGGCCGAGCGGGCCGAACGCATAGCCGAGGATCGCGGCCAGCGCCTCCGCCATCAGCCCCTGCCCCCAGACGTCGCGGTGGAGGGCGTAGCCGATCTCCGCGCGGTGCCGCCCGAGGTCGAAGGCGTGGAGGCTGCACGAGCCGAGCAGGCGGTCGTCGTCGCGGCGGGCGAGGCCCCAGCGGAGGAGTTCGCGGCGGGCCGCGCGCGCCGCGATCGTCGCGATCAGCGCGTCGGTCTCCGCGAGGGTGTGGTGCGGTGGCTGCCCGTAATAGCGCATCGTCTCCTCGTCGGCGAGGATCGCGTGGAGGGCGTTGGCGTCGTGCTGCCCGATCGGGCGCAGGCGCAGGCGCGGGGTGTGCAAGATCGGGAAGGGGAGGAACGGGTCGCGGGGCGCGGTGTCGCGCCGCTCGTCGGGATCGCACACGCCGTTCATCGCCCCTCCACATCCATCCGCCAGCGCCAGCGACGCACCATGCCACGACCACTATAGAGAGTAACCCGCGCCCGCGCCCGTGGTTGCGGGCGCTCGGCGCGATGACCCGCCGAAGGGCGGGTCTGCGGTATGGGGATGTCGGCTCTGTGGGAGTGGGCCGTGGCCGAACTCCTGCGTGGGGGGCTGGTACGGAGCCACGCGATTGGTATCGACGCGCCCTGATTTTTGGACGCCGACGTTTCCGGCCTGAGCGTGCATGGGCGGAGCACTGGGACCACCGGCGGGACGAACGGGATATAGGCGATCCTTCGCGATGGGCGTATCCTGATCCTACTGTGTTGACGCAGCGACCATTGGCCTGCGTTGCCCTGCCCTGCCCCTCTCCCACCCGTGTTGCCCCCCGTTGCTCATCCGAACCGCAGTAGTATCACGAAGAATCAAGGGAGCATGATGGTCGCAGATGATCGCCGGGATGCTGTATCGCCCCGTGTTATTTCCCTGCCCGATGGTGCGCTCGCCGATGCGCTTGTCGGCGGGCTCCTCGTCCTCGATACGGAAGGGATCGTGCGCGCGGCGAACGTGTCCGCGCAGCGACTCCTGGCCCAACCGGAAGACGCGCTCGTCGGGCGACCGATCGTGGCGGCGCTGCCCGTGACCACGCGGCGCGGTGACCGCCCGCTGGCGGCGGAGAAGCATCCGGCGCTGGTGGCGCTGCGGAGCGGGGAAGCGCAACAGCGCGCTGCGCTGCGCGTCAATAGGCCGGACGGTGCGTCGCGGTGGTTCGCGGTGGACGCCGTGCCGATCCGCGACGCGGGTCGGGTCGCACACGTCGTCGTCACCTTCAACGATGTGGCGGTGCGCCGGGAAGGGGACGAGCGCCTGCGCCTCCTCGAATCGGTCGTCGTCACCGCCAACGACGCGGTGCTGATCACCGAGGCCGAGCCGATCGATCTGCCCGGCCCGCGGATCATCTACGTCAACGACGCCTTCACGCGCATGACCGGCTACAGCGCCGAGGAAGTACTGGGGCGCACGCCGCGCCTCCTCCAAGGCTCTTTGTCGAGCCGGGTGACCCTCGATCGGTTGCGCGCGGCGCTCGCCCGCTGGGAGTCGATCACCGTCGAGATGTGCAATTACCGCAAGGACGGAACGGAGTTCTGGGTCGAGTTCAGCATCGTGCCGGTGACGAACGCGCACGGCTGGTATACCCACTGGGTCTCGGTGCAGCGGGACATCACGGCGCGCAAGCAGATCGATTCGTTACGCCACCAGGCCACGCACGACGCGCTGACCGAACTGCCGAACCGCGTCCTCTTGCAGGATCGCCTCACCCAGGCACTCGCCGACGCCGCGCGGGACGCCACCCCGATCGCCCTGCTCCTGCTCGACCTCGATCGCTTCAAGGAGATCAACGACACCCTCGGCCACCATGTCGGCGATCAACTCTTGCAGCGGATCGGCCCGCGCGTGCTGGAATTGTTGCGCGGGGCGGACACGATGGCGCGCCTCGGCGGCGATGAATTCGCGGTGCTCCTGCCGGGCGCGGAAGAGGCGGCGGCGACCGCGCTGGCGACCGAGATCCTCGCGGCGCTGGCCGTCCCGTTCATGCTCGAAGGGCAGAGCCTCGATGTGGGGGCCAGTATCGGGATCGCGCTGGCCCCGGCGCATGGCGACGATGCGGCCACCCTGCTGCGCCATGCCGACGTGGCGATGTACGTCGCCAAGCGCGGGCATCAGGGCCATGCGGTCTACGATCCGGCGCAGGATGGCAATAACCCCTTGCGTCTGGGCTTGATGGGCGAACTACGCGCCGCGATCGCGCAGGGCGAATTGTTGCTGCACTATCAGCCGAAGCTTGATCACACCAGCGGGCGCGTGAGCGGCGTCGAGGCGCTGCTCCGCTGGCCGCACCCGGTCCACGGCCTGATCGCCCCCGATCAGTTCATCCCCCTGGCGGAGCAGACCGGCCTGATCGCGCCATTGACGTGGTGGGTGCTCGAGACGGCGCTGGCGCAGTGCCAGACCTGGGCGCGCGCTGGGCTGCTTCTCGGCGTGGCGGTGAACCTCTCGGCGCGAACGCTGCACGATCTGGCGTTGCCCGCGCGGATCGCCGCGTTGCTGGCAACCTATGGCGTCCCCGCCGGGCTGCTGACGCTGGAGGTGACCGAGAGCGCCCTGATGGCCGACCCGACGCGGGCGCTGAATGTGCTCACGCAGCTTGCCGAGCAGGGTGTCTGCCTCGCGATCGACGATTTCGGCACCGGCTACTCCTCGCTCGCTTACTTGAAGCGCCTCCCCGTCCACCAATTGAAGATCGACCGCTCGTTCATCCAACATCTCGTCGAGGGCGGTGCCGACGCCGCGATCGTCGCCTCCACGATCGGGCTGGGGCATCACCTCGGGCTGCGGGTCGTCGCGGAGGGGGTGGAGACCGCCGAGGCGTGGCAACTCCTCGCCGCGTCCGGGTGCGACGTGTCGCAGGGGTATCACCTCAGTCGCCCGGTGACCGCGACCGAGTTGGAGCGCTGGCTGCGCGCCGGGGGAAACGACCTGGCCGCGCTCGGTGAACAGATCGCGGAGGCGGTGGATTAGGCTGCGGTGGCGGCGTGCCTCAATATAGCGCTTCGGTCGGCGTCAAGGATGGACCGGGGTTCCTGCCCCTCGCCTGCTGGGTGGAGCGCTTACGGATGCCACTCACGCGCCGGTGGGATGGCCTGGCTGGAGGCTTCCAGCGTCGCCACCCATTCCTCGATGAAAGCAGCGCCCTTACGGGCTGCTTCCTCGTAGGTCGCGCCATGCGCGTGCAGGCCGGGCAGCTCTGGCACGCTCACCACATAGATCCGATCCTCGGGATCCCATTGCAGCAGCATCGAATAGTGCGGGGCGGCAGTGTCTCCCGCCGCTGTATGTCCCGCCTGTGCTGTTGTCGCCATCACGCCCCTTGTCCTCTCTTGGCTTCCTCGACCAGAGCCAGCGCCGCCGTCAGAGCCTTTTCCATGTACCGCTTGGCATCGTCGCTATCCTGGCCGTCCAGGCCAACGATCGCGGCGCTGATTTCGGGGTGCTGCCACATGCTGTGATCGCCCTTGCCACGCCCCGACAGCAGGACGAATCCCGCGCGCCGCAGGTCCGCCTTCAGTTGCCGAATCTTCCGTGGCATCCCGCTATCCCCGCCGTCGTCAGGCTCGTACCGCTCGTACGGGTGATTGTAGCGCTTTTGTCGCTATAACCAAGGAGTGAGCGGTGGCTGCGCGCCGGGGGCAGCCTCCCCGCCGCGCTCGGTGAATTCATCGCGGGGGGCGTGCAATAGGCCGCGTTGGCGGCGTGCTTAGGTAATAGCGCCTCGGTCAGCGTTTCACGCAGATGTACGCCGCGTAGGTGCCTGGGCCTTCAATCTGCCGCTCGCGGATGGCGAAGCCCGCCCGCTCCAGCAGCGGCTCCACGAGCCAACTGTAGGTGCTGTACTCGTCGCGCAGGTGTTCCGCCAACTCCGCGCGGGTCCAGCCGTCCGCCGCACTCGCCGACGCGCCCGCCAGCCACCGTTCCATCGTGGCGTCCGCCTCGGTCGGGTCGAAGTCGTAGACGAGATCGCGCAGGAAGAGGACGCCACCGGGACGGAGGGTCGCCGCGACGCGCGCGAGCGCGAGCCCCTTCCAGAAGTCGGCGAGGTGGTGCAGCGCATTGCGCGAGTAGACGAAGTCCGCCGGTGGCCCCTCGTGCGCGTAGCTCAGGAAGCCCGCGTTGGCGGTGGTTACATTCGTCAGCCCGTGCGCCGCGACGTGCGCGCGGAGGGCCGCGAGCATCGCCGGGGAGACATCGACCGCGACGACCTGGCGGCAGTGCGGCGCGGCGGCGAGGGTGAAGGTGCCGGTGCCAGCGCCGAGATCGACGAGGACGCTGGTATCGTCCAGCCCCAGCCCCTGCAACGCCGCCACGTCGGTGGCGGGGTCGGTGCCCGCCTTGCGGTCGTAGGTGGCGATGTAGGCCGGATCGAGGTGTTCCGGGCCGGCGTGGGCTAGCTCATCGAGATACCAATCTGGTCGTGGCACAGCGCAGCCTCCATCAGTTCAGGGCACGGCGTGAGCGTGTGCCGCTTTCCGGCGGGAGTATACCAGAGGGCAGCAATGCATTCGTAGCCGAGGAGCGTGTCCTGACCGTCCGCCCGGACATTCGGTAGCGGAAAGACGCGGGGCGGGGTCGTCATCACGCCAAAGGTGTTGAGGGTGTGCTGTTCCGGCGACATCGCCAAACTGGCCGGGATGTTGCCGATCGGTTCGAGCGCGGCCTGCACGCTCTCCTTGATGCGCTGTATCGATACGCGCGCCGACCCAGTCGTCTAAAAAACTCATAGACGCCGCCTCTGTATGTCATACTGTGTGCGCTAGTGACAGCAATCCGAATGGAGGGTATGGGGATGCGAGTCTGTCTCACCCTGATCGCGTTGGCTTTGCTCTGCGCGTGCGGTACCGCGCCTGGGAATGTCGCCCCCACGCAGACGCGACAGGCCGAACTCAACCAGATCGCTACGCTCACCGCGCCGACTGCGACGGTTGTGTGCCCGCCTACGCTGCCGCCACCTACCGTTGGCTCGGTGCAAATGACTGTGCAGGCGATCCGGCAAAAGGACTATGCGACCCAGGCCGTACGGATGGCGCAGGGCTGTGAACAGGTACGGAAAGTGTATGCCGATTACGGGCAACCTTTCGACCAGTCAACGGTTGTACGCGATCCCCAGCAGATCCTTGCTGAGATGCTTGCGATGGTAGGGATAACTGACACACGCTCCCTCAGTGGTGGCATCCGTCGTGATGCGTATTGGGGCTATATCAAGACCTGCGTCGGACTGTGATCTGTTGCCCTTCGTCCCACGCTAGCTATTGCGGTCGTCACCTCCTGTATTCCCACTCAGGGAGGGGCGAGGATCGACAATGCGATAACTCCCATCGGGCTGCTTTACTCTTAGTTCGGCGTGTACGTACATACCGTCGCTCCTGCCCCTGAGACCGATCAAAGGAAGCAATGCGTTCGCAGCGGCAAGGCGCGGGGCGGGGCCAACGGCCCCGCCCCGCGCACTCGTCCAATCGTGCCCGTCATTGTTCAGGAGAGGGCGGGCGTCCCCTGCGGGCGCTCGGCCACCACAACCTCCGGGGTCGCCGCGACCGCCCTGGCACCGCCACGTCCGGGGCGGAGGGCCAGCGCGAAGACGATGCCGACCGCGCAGACGAGCCCCGCGACCAGCAGCGCATCGTTGTAGGCCGCGACGGTGCCTTGCTGGAGGGCGGCGCGGACGATCGTGGTGGTGGCCGCGTCGAGGTGCGCCGCCGCCAGCGCCTGACTCCCCCCATCCGCGAGCGCCTCCGGGCGAAGGCCGTTCGGCAAGGTGATGCCGACCACGGCCTCCGCGACGTGAACCCGGAGGCGGGCGGCGTAGATCGCGCCGAGGACCGCGACCCCGAAGACGCTCCCGAGCTGCCGCGTCATGTTGAGGATGCCGCTCGCCACCCCCGCCTTGTTGCGCGGCACCGCATTCATGGCGATGTTCGACGCGGGGGAGCTGATCAGCCCCGCGCCGCAGCCGACGAGGAGGAACGAGGGGAAGAAGGTGCCGTAGCCCGCGCCGGGGACGAGGCGGCGCGAGGCGAGGATCAGGGCGAGGCTGACGCAGCCGAGCCCGATCACCAGCACCGGGCGCGCGCCGATCCGCTCGACGAGCCGCGCCCCGAGCGGCGCCCCGACGGCCATCAGGCCGAGCGGGATCGTATGGATCCCGGCCTGGAGCGCGGTGTAGCCCAGGATCCCCTGCATGTAGAGGGTCATGAAGAAGAGGAGTCCGTAGATGCCGAAGAGGTAGGCGAGGTTGATGCCGCAGGCGATCGTGAAGGCGAAGGAGCGGAAGATCCCGAAGTCCACCATCGGGTCGCCCTGCCGCGTCTCCACGATGGCGAAGGCGATGAAGAAGACGACCGAGGCGGCGAACAGACCGAGGATCCGCCCGCTGGTCCAGCCCCAGCCCTGCCCCTCGATCAGGCCGAAGGTGAAGGCGAAGAGGGCCGGGGTGAGGGTGGCAACCCCGGCGAAGTCGATGTGCCCGACCTTGCTGGTGTCGCGCGATTCCCGCACATAGCGGAAGGTGAGGACGAAGACGAGCGCGCTGACCGGCACGTTGATGAAGAAGATCGAGCGCCAGTCCAGCACCTGCACCAGCACGCCGCCGAGCAGCGGCCCGGCGACGATGGCGAGGCCGCCGACCGCCGACCAGAGGCTGATCGCGACCGCGCGGACCCGCCCCACGAAGGTGGCGGTGATGATCGAGAGGGTGGCGGGCATCACGATCGCGCCGCCGATCCCTTGCAGGACGCGGCAGGCGATCAGCAAGTCGAGGTTCGGGGCGACCGCGCAGAGGAGCGATGCGGCGGTGAAGATCACCATGCCGATCAGGAAGACCTTGCGCCGCCCGAAGAGATCGCCGAACTTGCCCATCGTCACCACCAGCACGGCCAGGGTCAGCGCGTAGGCGTTGATCAGCCATTCGAGCGACGAGGTCGGCGTGTTGAAGGCGCGCTGGATCGTCGGCAACGCCACGTTGATCATCGTCCCATTCACGCTCAGCATGAAAAAGGCGGTACAGATCGCCCAGAGGGTCGGCCAGTGCGCCCGCTCCTCCTGCTCCACGAGCCGTTCCGCCTGTAGCGCAGTCCGCGCGACCATTCGTTCCTTCTCCGTCTCTTAAACGTCACCGCATCGCCCCGAGTCGGGATGTTTTCCGGCATGTATGCTCAGCGGGGTATGGCGGTGCGACAGTCGCTTAAATACTCGCCGTCGCCGCGTTTGGCGTGCTCGCCACCGGCTCCAGGGGGAGGGTATCGCCGTTGCCGGTCAGCAGTTCCAGGAGATCGGCCAGTTGCCGCTGCCGCGTCGGCCCCAGGGCGTCGATCCGTTCGGCGATCGGCCCCTGGCGGAAGAGCGCGCGGTCGTCCAGGATCGCCAGCCCCCCGGGCGCGACCCGCACCAGCGTGGTGCGCCGGTCGGTGGGGTGGGTGACGCGCTCCGCGACGCCGCGCCCTTCCAGGCGGTCCACCACGCCGGTCGCGGTGGAGCGGGGGATGCCGAGCAGCGCCGCGAACTGGCTCATCGGCGTCGGGCCGTGATCGCGCAGGCGGCGCAGGATCCAGATATCGGCGAGGCGCAGGCCGTAGCGCGCTTGCAGCGCGGTCTGCACCGGTTCGGCCAGGATCACGGCGCGGTAGAGGGCGCGTCGCGCGCGGTCGGCATCGGTCGGGGTACTCACGAAATCGCTCCCACGGAAAAAGTTCGGCAGATCGAATAGTTCGACATGTCGTAATAATAACAGATCGCCGTGCGATCGTCAAGGCGCAGGCGCGCGGCGCGGCGCGGCTTGTGCTGTCGTGCGCGGCGACAGCGGGCGTGCCAACAAACGATTCGCGGGGTGGGCCGTATATCGGGCAGGACGGGTTCGCTCTTAGTGGTCGGTTGCACGAATACGTGTCGGATTACGGCGTGGGGGCTGACCCCTCCCCGCCGCTGCGGGGGCGACCCGCCCCTGAAGCGGGCGGGTGGGGACGGCCCCGGCCACCCCCATACGCTATGGTGAAACGCAGCACTCGGGAGGGATGCGGTGAGGTGGTGGGCGGGGCGACCGAGTACGGCGAGGCGGGCGGCGTCGTGGGCGCTCCTCCTCCTGCTCGTGCTGCCCGTGGCGGCCTTTTCGCCCGCCGCGCGGGCCGGAGCGGCGGGGCCGACGGTCAGCGTCGGCATCCGCAACTATACCTTCCAGCCCGCCCGCCTCACGATCGCGCCCGGCACGACGGTGCGCTGGACCAACCTGCAATTCGACGCCAACGACGTGGCCGTGCGCGAGGGGCCGGTCCTCTTCCGCTCGCCGCAACTACGCGGCGGCGAGTCGTTCTCGTACACCTTCACCATGCCCGGCACCTACCGCTACGAGAGTTCGCCCCACCCCTTCGTGGTCGGCGAGGTCGTGGTCGTCGCGGACGAGCGCCAATTCTTCCCGGCGACCGGCTTCGCGGTGGGGGGGGTGTTTCTGCGCTACTGGCGCGCGCACGGCCTCGACCTCGACGATCCGGGCCTCTCCGCGCGCGAGCCTGGCCCTCTTCGGCTACCCGCTCGGCCCGGCGCACGACGAGACGCTCGACGGGCGTGCCACGCTGGTCCAATACTTCGAGCGCGCGCGCTTCGAGTATCACCCGGAGAATCCGCAGCCGTACGACGTGCTGCTCGGCCAGTTCGGGCGCGCGCTCCACCCGCCCGATCCGCCCGCCACGCCGCTGCCGGGGGCCGCTTACGCCGCCGACACCGGCCACAACCTGAGCGGGCACTTCCGCGATTTCTGGGCGACCAATGGGGGGCTCGCCGTCTTCGGGTTGCCCCTCTCCGAGGAGTTCGACGAACGGCTGGCGGACGGGCGGGTCTACCGGGTGCAGTATTTCGAGCGCGCCCGCCTGGAGTATCACCCGGATAACGCCGCGCCCTACGATGTGCTGCTCGGCCAGTTCGGGCGGCAATTCGCGGGGGGGCGGTAACGCGATGGGGGTGAGGGTGCTGGGACGCGCCGGTGCGGCACGGTGTGGGCCGGGCTGTCTCGTGCCGTGTCCGATCCATTGCCGGGGACCACCGCATGCCGCCACGCCCGACTTGCACGGAGGAGTGGGAGAACAGCGAGAAGGAATGGGAGCAAGCATGTCCGCACAGCAACGCCTGCTCAGTCTGGCGGCGATCGTCGCCGTCCTCTTCGGGTCGATCGCTTTCGGGGCGTCGAACGCCGTGGCCGCCGCCGCCCCGGTGAGTGTGGCGACCGGGCTGAGTGGCACGTTCTTCATCGCTGTCGGCGACGATGGCGCGCTCTACGGCTTCGATGCCGGGGCGTCCAACACCGAGACGATCAAGCCGCCGGCCGGGGCACCGGCGGATGCCACGCCGTTGCAGCGCGGCCTGACCGGCAGCGTCTTCCGCATCGCCCCGAACGGCACCAAGACGACGATCGCCAGCGGCCTGCCCGCGTATGGCGGTAGCGGCGCATCCGGCATCGTCGTGGCGAACGGCTTCGTCTGGCTGATCATCTCGCCGAGCCCGGCGGCGCAGTACGGCGCGAAGCCGTATCCGAACGAGGGCTTCCTGGTCAAGATCGCCCTCCAGGGTGGGGCGGTCACGCCGGTGGCGGATCTCGCCGGCTACGAGAACAAGAACAACCCGGATGGCACCGATGTCAACCCCAATCCGTATGGGCTGGTACTCAGCCCGGACGGGAACCTTTACGCGACCGACGCGGGCGGCAACGACTTGCTGAAGATCGCCCCGGCGACCGGTCAGATCGCGCTGGCGACCCTCTTCCCGACGCTTCCTAGCACGGAGGCGAACCCCGAACTCGGCGGGAAGAAGGAGGCGCAGGCGGTGCCGACCGGCATCGTGAACGCGCCGGGCGGCGGCTTCTTCGTGACCAATCTGCCCGGCGAGGGTGGCGCGCCCGCGCCCGGCTCCGGCAAGATCGTCCGCGTCTCCACCGATGGTAAGGTCAGCGACTTCGCCACCGGCTTCAACTTCGCGGTCAATCTGGCCGTCGGCCCGGACAAGCAGCTCTACATCGCCGAACTGGTCGGCGGCTTCGGCCCGCAAGGCCCCACCCCCGGCAAAGTCTCGCGCGTGCTGGCGGACGGCACGAAGCAGGTCATCGCCGACGGGCTGGACACCCCGCATGGCCTCGCCTTCAACGCCGCCGGCGATCTCTTCATCTCGACCGGTGTGGCGAGCCTCGGCCCGCCGCCACCGGCCCCGAAGGGCGCGATCGTCCGCATCGACGGCGTCGGTAAGGTCGCCGCGCCGAGCCCGACCCCGACGGCGACCGTCGTCCCGACGCGGGCAGTGACCCCGGTCCCGACCGCGACCCTCCCGGCCAACACCCCGACGGCGACCCCGCCGACCATGCCCGGCCTGCCGAACACCGGCGCGGGTGGCGGCACGGCGGTTGCCGCAGGCGAGCCGTCCCTGCCGCTCCTGTCGTTCCTCGCCCTCGCGGCGCTGGCGGCGGTCGGCGGTGGCTTCGCCCTGCGGCGGCGGGCGCGCTAGTCGGCAGTCGGCAGTGAGAAGGACGGCAGTGGGGATAACCCACTACCGTCTCTCTCGTTTCAACGCGCTATTGCTTTGCCAGCCGCCACCGATTCCCGATGAACCTTCTGCCGACTGCTGACTGCCGACTGCCGACTACCCCGCCAGCCCACTCAGCGCCGCATAGTCGTCATCGCCGAGGGTCAGATTGGCGGCGGCGAGGTTGCTTTCCAGGTGCGCGATCGCGGTGGTGCCGGGGATCGGCAGGCTGGCGGGGGAGCGGCGCAGGAGCCAGGCGAGCGCCAGCTGCTGCCTGGTGGCCCCGAGGCGCGCGCCGACCGCGTCCAGCGTCGCCTCCGCCGTCGCGTAGCGCCCCCGGCTGAGCGGGAACCAGGGGAAGAAGGCGATGTCGTTGGCCGCGCAGTAGTCCACGACCGCGTCGTGCCTGCGCGCCAACAGGTTGTACTCGTTCTGCACCGCCGCGATCGGCATGATGTCGCGTGCGCGCTCCACCTGCGCGATCGTCACGTCCGAGAGGCCCAGGTGGCGGATCAGCCCCTCGTCCCGCAATGTTTTCAGGTAGGTGATCGTCTCGTCGGCGCGGGCGGCGTCGAGGCGGTGCAGGAAGTAGCAGGGGAGCTGTTGCAGCCGCAGATGTCGCAGGCTCTGCTCGATTCCCCGGCGGATGTTGGCGGGGTCGTTGGCGGGCTGGAACTGCGGCGTCACCCCGCCCTTGGTGGAGATGATCACGCCCGGCGGATAGGGGGCTAGGGTCGCCCCGATGACCGCCTCGCTCTGCCGGTACATCTCGGCGGTGTCGATGAAGTTGACGCCGAGCGCGACGGCGCGGGTCAGCACCGCGCGCGACTCCTCGTTGTCGGCGATGCGGTTGGTGCCGAGGCCGAGGCGATGGACCGTCAGATCGCCGCCGAGGGTGATCGTCCCGGCGGTGGCGGCGCGGATATCGGCCATGCGTGCTGTCCTCCTCACGGTTGCGGTCGCGGGTTTCGTGGCTGCCGGGCGGCGCGGATCGTGCGCCCGCCACGGTTGTTCCATCGTTTGTGCGCCGATGGTGCCCGGTCGCTCAGGCGGGCGCGGCCTCGACGCGCAGGCGCACGCGCTGCCCGAGCGCCACGATCAGCCAGACGAAGAGGAAGAAGCCGAGCGTGATCCCGACCGCGTAGAGGGCCACGCCCGGATAGCCACCGACCTTGCCCGGATCGAGGAAGGGGTAGGGATACCAGCCGACGATCGGCCCGCGCACGAGCGAGTAGACGAGGTAGGCGAGCGGGAAGACCATCCAGACGAGCGCGCGGCGGTAGGTCAGCCCGCGCCCCGGGGGGGCGAGCAGCCAGTCGGTCACCAGCACCAGCGGGATCAGGCGGTGCAGGACGTTGTTGACCCACGGGACCGGCGTTTGCAGCGCGTCGGTGTAGCCGCTGAGGAGGAGGCCGTAGACGACGCCGGTCGTCGCCATGTACGCCACCGCCGCGCCACGGATGAGGTCGCGGCGCGGGGAGGGGGTGTCGCCGATGAGCGCGGTGACGAGCAGGACGAGCGCCGCGAAGATGTTGCTCTCGATCGTGAAGAAGCTGAAGAAGTTGCCGACATCAAAGGGGCCGCGCGCGACGCCCGACGATAACTGGTAACCGATCGCCGCGAAGGTCAGCAGCGCGAAGGCGAGGCGATAGGCGCGTACCCACGTCGGCATGGCGATCCCCCTCGTTGATCGCTCGTCATGCCCGGACGAGCGGCGGTATCGTGTTAGGGTGCCGGAGTGGTGATGCGGCACGCCATGTTGCTCCTCTCGTTGTAGCCCTTTTGTCCCACCGCTGTCAATGAGGCGATCGTGCTGCGAAGGGTGTGGCGCGCGACGTGCAGGGGTCCAGGCACGCGGGGCGCGACGCTGATGCCCCGCGCTGGCCGATCTTCTGAGGGGTGAGAATCGAGGGCGCGCATGGTGTTCCGCAAGGCCTACGACACCGTTAACAAGGTGGGGCGGACCTGGATGAACCTGAACCAGGGCAACTACAACAGCCCGGCGCAGGCCGCGCGCGAGTCCGACGGCGCGCGCGAACTGCTGGCGCGCGTGGTGGCCGACTGGCCGCAGGGGCAGCCGGAGACCCCGGCAGTGACCGCCGCACGCGACTTCCTGCGACGCGAGGAACGCTGACGCCCGAGCCTGGGCGATGAATGGACTCGCGAGCATTTGCCCTGGTCATGGCTAGCCGTCTTCCCGGCGTGGGGTGCCGTTGGGCTGAAGTACCCCGGAGGGCAGCCTCCCCTGACCAAAGGGCGACTTGCGCTGCCACGAAGCCCACGGCATATTTGCCGGTGGCACCGGGCGTGAGTTGTAGGTTTGGCTGGCCGAGGGCTTGACGATGAGGGCCGCGCTGGCATAGGATGTGCTTATCGCTTGATAAGTAACGAGGAGGGATGTGGCTGACAGGCGGCGGGGCGGCACGGCGGGAGAGCGGGACGAGACGGCGCGCGCCATCGTGGCGGCGGCGCGGCGCTTGTTCATGGCACACGGCTACCGGGCGGTCAGCACGCGCCGGGTGGCGGAGGCGGTCGGGCTGACGCAGCCGGCCCTCTACCATCACTTCGCCACGAAGGAGGAGTTGTACGTCGCGGTGGCGCTGCACGAGTTGGGGCGGCTGCGAGCGGGGATCGAGCGACTCGCCGGGCGGGAAGAGGTCTGGTCGGCACGGCTGCACGACATCGCGCGCTTCATGCTGACAACGGTCGATTACGACTTCCCGCTGATGTACCACGACATGGGCACCGAACTCGGCACGGCGGCGCGCGAACGCCTCGGCGCGGCCTTCTACGGCGGGATCATCGGCCCGCTCGCCGCCCTCTTCGCGGAGGGGGAGCGCGCGGGGGAGGTGCGCGATGAGGCGCAGGGTGGCCTGGGCGCGGCGGGCGGCGCGGGCCTCTTCATGTCGCTGGTGGCCCACTTCCTCGATCGCCCGGTCGGTGCCACGGGCGAGGCGCGGAAGGCGCGCGCGAGCGGCGACGCGACCGCCACGCTCTTGATGCGGGTGCTGTTGCAGGGGCTGGGGGGAGGGGGCGGGTCGTGGGTCGTGGGTCGTGGGTCGTGAGAGGGGTCCGTAGTCCGTGGTCGGTGGTCCGTAGGGGAGCGTCGTGGGTCGGCAGAAGGGGTGGCGCTGAACGGGGGGCGTTGCGGGGACGCTTTTTTTTGAGCATGGGTTATCGCTTGATAAGCTTCGTGTGATGGGCGGGAGGTGAACGGTGGCGATGGGACGAGGTGCGATGGCGCATGCGGGCGAGGGGCCGGTCGATCGGGCATTCGGGGGGCTCGCGGCGGCGGTGACCGGGCGCTGGGGGCGCTGGCTCACGCTGCTCGTCTGGATCGTCGCGGCGGCGGTGCTGAACGTGGCCGGGCCGCAGCTCGCCAACTACTACGACAAGGGCGGCTTCGGGATCGGCGATCAGGAGTCGGTGCGGGCGGCGGCGATCGTGCAGCAAGCGTTCCCGAGCGCGCAGGGCGTCCCGGCGATCATCGTCGTCCACAACCCCGCCGGGTTGACGGCGGCGGACGAGGCGGCGGCGCGGCAGATCAGCGACTGGCTGACGAGCAAGTCGCGCGCGGCGGGCGGCACAGGGCCGCCGGGGGTCGCGGCGGTCGTCTCGCCGTACACGGTGCCGACGGCGCGGGCGCAACTCGTCTCCGCCGACAACACGACGCTGGAGCTCGTCGCCGCGCTCGGTGGCGGGTTGACCGATGATCAGCGCACCGAGGCGGTCACGGCGATCCGCGCCTACACCGATGGCTTCGATGGGCGCGAGGGGCGGCAGGTCAAGGTGACCGGCCCGGCGGCGATCATCACCGACGCGGCGGCGATCTTCGGCGAAACCGACCTGAAGCTGCTGCTGACGACGGTCGGGCTGGTGCTGATCCTGCTGCTGGCGATCTATCGCTCGCCGCTGCTGGCGCTGGCCCCGCTGGTCGCGGTGGGGGTCGCGACCGCCGTGGTCAACCCGCTCCTCGCCTTCGCGGCGCGCGGCGGACTCTTCCCGGTCGGGCAGCAGGCGGCGTCGATCCTGACGATCCTCCTCTTCGGCGCGGGGACCGACTATACCATCTTCCTGGCGGCGCGCTACCGCGAGGAGTTGGGGCGCGAGCCGGACCGGATCGTGGCGCTGCGCCGCGCGGTGGTCGGCGTGGGCGAGGCGATCACGTCCAGCGCCGGGACGGTGATCGTCGCGCTGCTGACGCTGCTGCTGACGACGCTGACCCTCTATCGCGGCCTCGGCCCGACCCTGGCGCTCGGCGTGGCGGTCATGCTGCTGGCCGGGCTGACGCTGGTGCCCGCGCTCCTGGCGATCCTCGGGCGTGCGGCCTTCTGGCCGCTGGTGCCGCAGGTTCACGACGCGGCCACTGCGGAGGCCGGGCGCGGGCGCGGCTTCTGGGGGCGGCTCGCGACCGGGGTGGGTCGCCGACCGGGCGTGGCGGTCGTGGGGAGCATCATCCTGCTCGGCGTGCTGGCGCTCGGCAATCTCGGCACCGTCGAGGTCTTCAACTTCCTGACCGGCTTCCGCAAGCCGACCCCTTCCGCTGCGGGGTACACGTTGCTGGCGGCGCACTTCCCGCCCGGCACCCTCGCCCCGTCCGACGTGATCGTGCGGCTCCCGGCAGGGGGGGACGCCTGGACGCGCGTCCAGGCGCTCGACCGGATCAACGCCGAACTGGCGGCGGTGCCGAACGTGGTGGGGGTGACGGGGCCGACCCGCCCGACCGGTACGGCCCCCGCGCTCGGCCCTGCGGCGCTGCAAGGGGCGCTCGCGGCACTGCCCGCCGACGTGAAGACGGCGATCCGCAACGGGCAGGGGGGGCCACCGGGAGGGGGCGGCACGCCGGGCGGCGCGGACGCGGCGGTGCTCGCGGCCTACGCGGCGGGGTCGCAGTTCGTCGGGGGCGATGGCGCGACGGTGCGCTACACGGTCACGCTGAGGAGCGATCCCTACGGCGTCCCGGCGCTCGACACGATCGCCCCCTTGCGCGCGGCGGCGCGGGCGGTGGTGCGGGGGACGCTCGGCCCGGACGCGACGGTGCTGCTGGGGGGCGTCACGCCGCAACAGGCGGATACGCGCACGGTGAGCGACCGCGACACGGCGCTCGTCGTCCCGCTCGTCCTGGCGCTGACGGCGCTGATCCTGGGCCTGCTTCTCCGCAGCGTCGTGGCGGCGCTCTTCCTCCTCGCCACGGTCACGCTCAACTACTTCGCGGCGCTCGGCGCGGCCTCGTTCCTCTTCACGCGGGTGCAGGGGGATGAGGGGATCGCCTACGCCATCCCCCTCTACGGCTTCATCTTCCTGGTCGCGCTCGGGGCCGACTACACCATCTTCCTGATGTCACGAGTGCGCGAGGAGGTGGCGGCGCGCGGCACGCTGGCGGGGACGCAGGAGGCGTTGCGGCGGACCGGCGGGGTGATCACCTCGGCGGGGATCATCCTGGCGGGGACATTCCTGGTGCTGACCACGCTCCCCCTGCGCGAACTCTATCAGTTGGGTATCGTCGTGGCGCTCGGCGTGCTCCTCGATACCTTCGTGGTGCGCGGGCTGCTGGTGCCGGGGATCGTGATCCTGCTCGGTCGCCGGACGTGGTGGCCGGGGCGGGCAGGGAGGGAAGTCGTGAGTCGTGAGCAAAGACGGCAGTCGGCAGCCGACAGTGAGTGACGTACGAAGTACGAACGACGAAGTACGAAGTCGGTAAGTAGTGGCGAGCGATCTGGCAGAAGTGTTAGGAGGCCGAGATGGCGAAGGTGCAAACGGGGAACGGGGGGTATGCGCGGGGGGCTGCTGTTGCCGCGCGGGCGGGGGCGGCGGACGTGGTGCGGCAGGTGCTGACCGTGATCGGGGCGGTGGGGCAGGTGGTGGCCGGCATGTTCGGCTTGGTCTTCGGGCTGGACGTGGGGCAGATCTCCGACGAGAATGGCACGCTGATCACCCCGGCGGGCTACGCCTTCGCGATCTGGGGGCCGATCTTCCTGCTGACCCTCGTCTACGCGGTCTATCAGGCGCTGCCCGCGCAACGGACCTCGCCCCTGCTGCGGCGCGTCGGGCTGCCGATCGCGGTCGCCTGCCTGGGCGATATGGTCTGGGAGATCCTCTTCCCGACGCGCCAGTTCGTCCCGGCACAGCTGGTGATCGTCGGCATCTTCGTGAGTCTACCTCGTCGCTGTGTGGCGGCTGGCGGCGCACAGCCGGGCGCACGGGCTCACGGGGACGGAGCGCTGGTTGGTGGCGCTGCCGCTCGGCCTCTTCTGCGGCTGGCTCTCCGCCGCCACCCTGGCCGGGCTGGCGATCACCCTGCGGACCCTCGGCGCGTTGCCGAATGGCACCGGCGCGCTCCCGGCGGTCGTGCCGATCCTCCTCCTCTGCGGCGGGATCGCCAGCGTCGTGCTGCTGCTGATTCGCGGGCTGCCGATTGTCGCGGCGGTCCCCTACGCGGGCGCGACTATCTGGGCGATCGGCGCGATCGCGGTCGCGCAGCGCGGCGGCTCGACGCCGATCGTCGCCCTGGCACCGGTGCTGATCGTGGTGCTGCTGATCGCGCTGGTCGGCGGGATCGTCGGGCGGCGCGACGATGCGGGCGCGCGGCGTGCGCCGGACGCATCCGGCGTGGTTTAAGGCTTGCGGTGTCAGTTCCGGGGATTTCAATCCCCGGATACCCACGCCCGACGGACCCCTATATCACCCGCCGCCCCCCGCGTCGTCTGCGGCGGCGCTAGCGGGGCGTTAGCAAATAGTCGCGACTGCTGACCGCGAGCGCGCCGACGAGGACGAGCGCGAGGGTCGCCATCCCGGCCAGCGTGGCGGTCGGGCCGATCGCGCCGCTGAGTGCGCCCGCCAGGATGATGCCGAGCGGGGCCGTGCCGATCGCCATCGCCAGCATCCCCAGCGCCCGCGCGCGTCCCTCCGCGCTGGTCGCGCCGACGATCAAGGCCGCCTGCATCGCGCCGAACGCGCCGGAACAGGCTCCGAGAGCGATTTGCAGCAGGAACGAGAGCGGGAAGGAGCGTGAGAAGGCCAGCCCCAGCAGGAGCAGGCTGACGCCGAGCGCCCCGCCGAGGAAGAGCGCGCCCTGGCGGAGTCCCTTCGCCCGCGTGACCAGCAGCCCGGCGACGATGATCCCGCCGATGCCGTCCCCGCCCGCCAGCAGCCCCATCTGTGCGGAGCCGACCCGGAGAATATCCCCGGCGACGACCGCGATCAGTTGCTGGTAGGGGAAGACGAGCAGGTTCATGGCGACGGTCACCAGCAGCACCGCGCGGACGACCGGTGTCCGCACCGCCGTGGCCCAGCCGAGGTGCGCGAGGGTGAGCAGCGAGAGCGCGGCCATCGGCAGCCGGGCCGCCAGGACTTCGTGCCGCCGCACCGCCGCCGCCGCCGCGATCCCCGCGAGGTAGACGAGCGCCAGCCAGCCGTAGGCGAGGCGCGCGCCGCCGAAGGCGAGCAGCCCGCCCGCGAGCGCGGTCGCCGCGATCTTGCTGCCGAGCATCGTCATCGTCTCCAGCGAGAGGGCGTTGGCGACCCGCGCGGCACCGTGGTATTGCGCCACCAGCGCGCGCCGCGCCGAGAAGTCGCAGGCCCAGCCGCAGCCGATGACGGCGACGAGGGGGCAGATCGCCCAGAGCGGCGTCAGCCCGAGCAAGAAGAGCGCGGCGAGGCTGATCGCGGCGAGCGCGCCCACGCACTGCACCGCGAGGAGGAGGGTTGTCTCGCGGAGGCGGTCGGCCAGGGCACCGAGCAGCAGGCCGAAGACGAGCATCGGCAGGGTGCGACAGAAGCCGACCAGCCCGACCGCGAGGGGCGAGCCGGTGAGGAGCAGGACCGTCCAGCCGGTCGCGACGATCTCGAACCAGTAGGCGTGATAGTAGATGAGGCCGCCCCGCCACAATCGCCGATAGCCGGGCACGGCCAGCACCGCCGGCCCGAACGCGCGCCGGGACGTGCTCACGCCCGGCGACACCGCGTCGCCGAGGGTCTCGTTGTTGTGCATCCTTACCCCCACCACACCGGACCCGCGCGCTTTCCCACCGGCGCGACGGGTCGGACTTCGTCCGGGGGCAGGATACCGCGAAACGGCGTGTGCTGTGGTGGCGGACCGGGTCGCGTCGGGCCTACTCTCTGATGCGGAAGACGAGCCGATCGACGGTTTGCCTGAGCGAGTTAAGGCGGTCGCCCAGGCGAAACGTTGACCGCCGACCGATGGCGATCAGGAACCAGAGGAAGAACGCCCAGGTCGGCTTGAAATACGCGAGGCCGATCGAGGCGGCGAAGACGAGCGGTGGCAGCAGGCCACTGTAGAAACGATGACGGATGACCTCGATGTCCAGCGTGGGATCGACGAGTTTCCGCCCGTGCGTGGCGTGGACCCAGATCGCGGTGAGGAGGAGGCTGATGACGATCTGAACGATCGCGTAGAAGGTGAACGCGAAGAAGGTACTCCCATAGCGGGCCAGGAGGGCCGCCGGGAAGGGGAGGAAGGCGACGAAGAGGAGGAGATAGAGGTTGAGCCAGAGGAGGCGATGATCGTAACGCCGGATATAGGCGAAGGTGCCGTGGTGGACGACCCAGAAGGTCGAGATGATCATGAAACTGATGAAGTAGGCGAGGATATTCGGGCCGACCGCAGCCACCTGGCCCGGTAGTTCCGCCGCCGCCCGGCTATCGGGGATCTCCGGGATCTTGATGTCCAGCACCAGCAGGGTGATGGCGATGGCGAAGACCGCGTCGCTGAAGAAGATCAGGCGCTCGAGCCCGATGCCGCCACCTTCGGCTGCCTCGATAGTCAGCGAGGTCTGCACCGGGGGCGGTGTGGCGGCGGCTGCCCTGTCTGATTCATCGGGATGGTGTGGCGTGACGGTCATCGCCCCTCCTGTGGTCGTGATCGGATGGCTCTCAGTGGCGCGGGTCGGCGGCGGCGAGCAGGGCACGGATACCGCCGCCGGTGAAGACGATGCGGCCCAGCATCACCCCGCCGGTCAGGCCGAGGCCGAGGACCGATGCCTCGTGCGCGTCGGCGACCCAGAGGCCGAGCAGGTGGCCTTTGGTGAGGGCGAAGATGAGGTACAGGGCCAGGATGACGCCGCCCACGATGTCGATCTCGCCGACGATCAGTTGCATCTGCTCGTCCCACCCAAGGCGATAGACGCGGCTGACGATCGCGCCGAGCGCCACGCCGAGCGCCACCGCGATGAGCGCCGGCCCCGCCGCGACCTCGCCGCGCACCACGCGGTAGAGGACCAGCGCCAGCAGGACGAGCGCGATCAGGGAGAAGATCCGCAACTGTCGGCGCAGCTTCGGGGAGAGCAGCGCACGGCGTGCCTCCCGTTCCTGGCGGCGCATGTCGGCCATCGTTCCCCCTCGCGGCGTTGTTCGCCCGGGTGCCTCTGTCCGGCGCGTCGTAGTGTACACGCCACAACGACCGGGCGTGCCACTTGACGCGCCGATGGGTGCGTCATACGGTGAACCCATCGGGAATGATGGTTAAGGGAGGGGCGGGCGATGCGGATCCTGATCACGGGGATCACCGGGCGGATCGGGGCGAATCTGGCGGCGGCGCTGGTGGGTCAAGGCCATGCGGTGCGCGGGCTGGTCTGGGGGCGGGATGCGCGCGTGGACAAGCTGCGCCCGCTCGGCGTGGAGCTGCTCGAGGGGAGCCTGACCGAGGCGACAGACGTGGCGCGCGCGGTGGCCGGGATGGACGCGATCTACCACCTCGGCGGCGCGTTCCAGGGGGGCGGCCCCTTCTCGGTCGATGACTATTTCGCGATCAACGTGCGCGGCACCTACCTGATGCTGGAGGCGGCGCGCGCCGAGACGCGCCTGCAACAGTTCCTCTTCGCCAGCACCGACGCCCTCTACGCCAAGTACCCGCCGGGCGGCATGACCGCGCCCCTCGATCCCGACCGCGCCCCGCGCGAGCCGAAAGGCTGGTATGCCCTCTCCAAATCGCTCGGCGAGGGGCTGTGCGACGGCTACTGGCGCACCTACCGGACACCGATCACGACGCTGCGGTTCGCGCTGACGGTCGGCGCGGGGGAGATCCTGCATTTCCCGCAGTTCCGCCTCAGCAAATTACGCGGAACCTATCTGGACCTTGAATCGCACTGGCAGGGCGAGGAACGGCTCGTCCTGATGCGCGACCTGCACGGGCGACCGTGGCGCAAGCACATCGCCGACGTGCGCGACATCGTGGCGGGGTGCGTGGCGGCGCTGGGCGTGCCGGACGCGCTCGGGCGAACCTTCCAACTGGCGGGTCCGGCGGCGTTCGGCTGGGACGAGGCGGTGCCGTACCTGTCGGAGCGCCTTGGTATCCCCTTCATCGACGTGCGCTCGCCCGGTATCCCGACGCACTACGAATTCGACCTGACCGCCGCGCGGGTCGTGCTCGGTTTCGCCCCGCAGTACGACATCCGGCGGATGATCGACGACGCGCTGGCCTTCGAGCGCGGCGAGGCGATCGGCGTGCTCCCGACGGCGTAGCGTCGGTCGGTGACGCCGCCCCGCGCCACCGCTGGTCCGCATCGGCACTCGTCATCGGCTACGATGCGCGCGGGGCGATCCTTTGCCCGGACGATCGATGCGAGAGGGAGGCACGATGCTCGATCTGGTGATTCGCGGCGGGACGATCGTGACGGCGGGGGGCGAGGCGCGCGCCGACCTGGGGATCGCCGGGGGGCGCGTGGCGCAGCTCGGCGGGGAACTGGCCGGGGCGCGGGAACTCGACGCGACCGGGAAGCTCCTGCTGCCGGGCGGGATTGACGCGCACGTCCATCTCTCCACGCCGCCCGGCCCGCGCGAGGGGCCGCAATGGGTCGATGACTTCACCAGCGGCTCGGCGGCGGCGCTGGCGGGCGGGATCACCACCCTCGGTAACATGACCTTCCTCTCGCCGGGGGAGACGCCGCTGGTCGGACTGGCGCGCGAGGCGGCGACGGCGCGCGCGCAGACGATCTGCGATCTCTTCTTGCACCCGGTTCTTGGCGCGATCACGCCCGATGTGCTGGCGGAGATCCCGGCACTGCTCGGCGCGGGCTGCAACACGATCAAGTACTTCACCACGCCGCCGAGCTTCGACGCGCAGATCGCGGGCTACGTGGAGGCGACGCGGCGCGCGGGTGCGGAACGGCTGCTGACGCTGATCCACTGCGAGGACAGCGCCCTGCTGTCCGACGCGGCGGCGACCCTCGCGGCGGCGGGGCAGACGAGCTTGCGTTATTACGCCGAGAGTCGCCCGCCGATCAGCGAGATCGTGGCGACGCAGCGGGCGGTGGCGATCGCGGAGGCGACCGGCGCACCGGTCTACATCGTCCACCTCTCCTGCGCGCGGGCGCTCGCGGTCTGTGCCGAGGCGGCGGCGCGTGGGGTGCCGGTCTACGTCGAGACGCGCCCCTTCTACCTCCACCTGACGCGCGAACGCCTGTTGGAACCGGACGGTGCCAAATACATCGGCCAGCCGCCGCTGCGCGAGGCCGCCGACGTGGACGCGCTCTGGGCGGGGCTGCGCGCGGGGACGATCCACACCGTCTGCACCGACCACGCGCCCTGGTCGCTGGCGGCGAAGCTCGACCCGACGCTGACGATCACGCGGCTGCGTCCCGGCGCGGAGAATTTGCAGACGATGCTGCCGCTGCTCTACTCCGAGGGGGTACGCAAGGGGCGCATCTCGCGCGGGCGGCTGGTGGAGGTGTTGTCCACCAACGTCGCGAAGCTCATGGGCCTCTATCCGCGCAAGGGGACGATCGCGGTGGGGAGCGACGCCGACCTGGTCATCTTCGATCCCGACCTGACCCGCACGATCGACGCGGCGATGCTCCACTCGCACGCCGATTACTCCGTCTACGAGGGCTGGGAGGTCACCGGTTGGCCGACCACGACGATCCGGCGCGGCGAGATCGTCTTCGCGGATGGGCAAATCACCGGCCAGCCGGGGAGCGGCGAACTGGTGCGGCGCGGGCCGACGCAGGCGCTCTGAGTGGCGGCTCGACACCGAAGTGATCAAACTGGACGGTGATAATCCGCCGGATGCCCCGAATTTGCGCGACATCCTCGACACCGGCTCGGAAGGATAGCGACATGGCGACCAGCTACCAGCAACGCGCCCTCCCTCTCCCGTTGACCGGCATGGTGAACGTCGCCTCGGTGCCCCATCGCAGCCCGTTCCGCTACGCCGGTGGGAAGACCTGGCTGATCCCGTGCATCCGGCGGTGGCTCGCCGGTGTGCAGCCGGAGCCGGGTCATCTCGTCGAGCCCTTCGCGGGCGGCGGTATCGTCGGCTTGACGGCGGCGGCGGAGGGACTGGCGGAGCAGGTGACGCTCGTCGAGCTAGACGCCGACGTGGCGGCGGTCTGGGAGACGATCATCGCGGGCGACGGCCTGGCGCTCGGCCAGCGTATCGTTGATTTCGAGCTGACCCTGGAGCATGTGCAGGCCGAACTGGCTTCTCGCCCGGCAAATATCGCCGACCGGGCGTTCGCCACCATCGTCAAGAACCGCGTCAATCGCGGCGGCATCCTGGCGAAGGGCACCGGGTTGATCAAGGTGGGGCAGAACGGCAAGGGTCTCGCCTCGCGCTGGTATCCCGATACGCTGAACCGGCGCATCCGTGCGATCGTCGCCATGCGCGACCGGCTCGCATTTATTCATGGCGATGGCCTCGCGGTGCTGCGCGAGCATGCGGAGGATCGGACGGCGGTCTTCTTCATCGACCCGCCCTACACCGCCTCGACGAAGCGCGCCGGATCGCGGTTGTACACGCACAGCGTCATCGACCACGAGGAGCTATTCCGGGTGGCGGTGAGCCTCAAGGGTGACTTCCTGATGACCTACGACAACGCCGACGAGGTTCGCCAACTCGCGCGACGGCACGATCTCGATACCGCCCTGGTGCCGATGAAAAATACGCATCACGCCGAGATGAACGAGCTGCTGATCGGGCGGAATCTCGATTGGGTGGGATAACGGTAGGGTGATGGTGCCCCTTCACCGCCGAGAACCCTTGCGGCACCATTATCGGACAGTCGCGCACGATTGACACAATAGAAAATATGTTCTATTCTGCGAGCGGCGCGGCGGGGTCGTCGCGCGCGCGCAAGGAGGTGGGATGATGACCGAGCCGGAAATCTTCGTGCTGGCCGATCGGACGCTGCGAGGGGTGGTGGCGCAGATTCGGGACGAGCAGTGGGACATGACGATGCCGAAGGATTTCGCCATGCGCGCCACGCCCGACCGCCCGATCACCCTGCGCGAGGTGATCAATTACCACGCCTACGACGACGCCTGGGTGCCGGACATGCTGGCGGGGCGGACGATGGACGAGGTGGGGAAGGATGCGTTCCAGGGCGATCTTTTGGATGACGATCCCAAGGGTAACTTCGCCGCGATCGTGGATAAGGCGTGCGCCGCCGCGCAGGGTCTCACCGATTTGGAACGCACGGTCCATTGCTCGTTCGGTGACTTCTCCGCGCGCGACTATCTCTTGCAGACGAACATGTTCCGGGGGTTGCGCTCGCACGACATCGCCAAGGTGATCGGGACCGATAGTCGTCTGCCCGACGCGCTGGTACAGGGGTTGTGGGACGAATTGTCGCCGATCGCCGAGGATTGGCGGGCGATCGGCATCTTCGGGCCGAAGATCGAGGTGCCCGCTGACGCCAGCCTGCAAGATCGCCTGCTGGGGCTGACCGGGCGGCAGCCCTGATGAGTGGGCGGAGTGGGCGAGTAGGCGAAGTAGGCGAAGTAGGCGAGTAAAGGGTCGGCAATCGGCGGTCAGCAGAGCAAATGGGCGGGGCCAGCGGGGTCGATTTCTCCCGCTGGCCCCGCCCATTTATGCGGGGCATTGCCGCAGCGCGCGGTGCTATTCGTGTCGCGCGGTGTCTACGTCGGCCCGCTCCCGGGGCTGCGAGAGGCGGAGTAGTGCCGGGAGGGCCAGCAACGCCGCGCCGAGGACGACGAGCACCGCCCAGAGCTGCCAGCCGCCCGGCGGATACCATTCGGCGCGGTCGAAGAAGCGCAGCTTGCCGCCGAGGCCCACGCCCTGCCGCCGCGCGTTCCAGTACCATGCGAAGATCTGGAAGAGGCCGACGCCGCAGGCGAGCGCCGCGAAGGCCCAGTCGCCCGCGCGGCGCAGCTGCACCCCGGCAAGGCACGCGGGGAAACGGTCGGTGCGCCGCGCCAGGAGTTCCCCGGCGAGGAGGGGGACCAGCACCGCCAGCGGTAGGATGTGCCGTCCCTGCACATCGAAGGTCGTCCCCACGACGAGGATGACCGAGAAGGCGAAGATCACGGCGAGGTTGCCGAGGGCGGTCGCGGCCAGGACGACGCGCTCCCGCCACGTCCCGGCCAGCAGCGCCAGGGCGACCGTCGCGCCGAGCGCCGCGACCCAGATCGCGGCGCTGTGAGACGGCAGGACGGTGTCCAATGATCCGAAGACGCCCACATTCTCCAGCATGATGACCGGGACGCGCTCCAGCGCCGGGCCGAGCTGCGCCGGGATGCCCGCCGGGTCGATCCGCAGCTGCGAGCCGTAGGCGCGCTCCCAGAGGCGGCTCAGCACGACGCCGACCGCGATGATCGCCCCCCCCGCCACCAGGCCGGGCCAGCGCGCGCGCACCCGCCCCCAGAGCCCGCGCAGCCCGACGAGCGCCGCGAAGACGAGCAGGTCGATCGCGACGTAGAGGGGGCCGGTGGAGCGGCAGAGGGCGAGGGTCGCGCCCGCCACCCCTGCCACGAGCCAGTAGCCCGCGCCCGCACCCTCCTGTCGCCAGAGGCGCAGCAGCGCGGCGGCGAAGAGGAGCCCGGACATGATCTCCAGGCCGCTCGGCGTCAGCGCCGCGCCGATGAAGAGCACCATCGGGGAGAGGGCCAGCAGGAGCCCGACCAGCGAGACCGCGCGCCCGTTCCAGAGGAGCCGCAGGGCCAGCGCGAGGCAGAGCCAGCAGGCGAGGGCGCTGGCCGCGCGCCCCAGCCGGTCGGCGGTGTACGGATCGTGGGCGAGCCGGATGACGAGGGCGGGCAGGAGGTAGGGCAGGGGCTGGTAGTTGCCGACCGGCGTCGGTTCGATGATCTCCTCGGGGGTGGCGTTGAGGGCATAGAGGCAGGCGGCGGAGCGCTCCGGCTTGCCCGCATTGCAGTCGAAGCCGGGGATGAAGAGGCCGGGCGGCACGCGGACGAGTCGCGCCGCGTCGTTGATCCAGGCGTAGGTACGGCGGTCGTGGTCGGAGGCGGTGGGGCCGAGTTCGTAGGCGTAGGGTGCGCCGATCAGGTGTCCGTCCGCGACGCCGAGGGTGCGGAGGTAGTGCGACCACTCGTCCGGCGCGGCGAAGGGCGGATCGCCGCCCACCCACCCGGCGAAGAGCAGGGCATAGGCGAGGCCGAATACGATCGGTAAAGGGGCGAGTCGCCGCCGCCAGCCGCCACGTCGCGTGTCCGCCCGTTGTGTTCTCGTCGCCGCGCGTTGCCCCGGCATGTTCCCCCAGCATCGTGTCCGCGTCGCTCGACCGCGCACACTGTAGCGGGCGGGTGGCGGCGGATGCAAGGATAGCCCGGTCAGATGGCGGGCTCGCCGGTCGCCGGGAGCGGACCGGTGTGGGTCAGCAAGAGCGCGGCGAGGAGTGTCCCGATCGGGCATGCGCCGCCGGGGATGTCGCGCTGCGGCGGCGGCAGGAGCCCGGCCACGATCCCCATGCCGCCCAGCAGGCGTGGCGGCACGGAGCGCGCGCAGGAAGTAGAGGACGGCGAGGCCCATCGCGATGCCGAAATCGCCGACCGAGTTGCCCGCGCCGCGTGGCTGCCAGACGAGGCCAACGAACTGACCGAGGATGCCGGTGCCGAAGAAGAGCGCGAGGAGACAACGCCCGCCCCAGAGGCACTCCGCGACCGTGCCAAGTAGCACGAGCGGGATCGGGTCGAAGATCAGCCCGATCAGCCCGCCATCCTGCACGATGAGCGCGGTGACGAGTCGCCACACCTGGCCGTCGTGGAGGATCAGGTCGCGGTCGCGTTGCAGCGCCGGTAAGAGTGCCGGGATGGCGAGTTGTAACGTAACTGTTCAGGAGGGCCATTCGCGGGTAGACTAGCGGCATGGAGATGACCCGCGCCGAGTTCGATGCCCTGTACGCTGTCGGCCCCGACGCGCTGTACGCCCTGTTCCAGCAACAGGC
>JAABUP010001520.1_pt1 | contig 48695 bp, 65 predicted proteins | sample 5559201 | NCBI WGS metagenome assembly JAABUP01 (sample SAMN10711887, study PRJNA513373) | rock metagenome | isolation source: Antarctica rocks | place: Antarctica
AGTGGGTAGGAGAGAGAGGGAGGGGGTTGTTGAGAGGGAACTTGAGAGGGCAGGTGGGTAGAGGTTGAGACAGATCTGTATGCAAGGAGGCACCTTTAAGCTTACCATGTCTATCTGGCCTGACTAGACTGTTTGAAGCATAGATGCTTGAACGGACTAGCTCAAGATTCACCATGCTGGCAGGGTTTCACATGGTGGCCATTATCTCTGCCAACCTGCTCTTCTTGCCTGCACTCATAAGATGTTGTTCCTCGCACCTATGTGAGTGTAGTGAGTGCATCGCCAATGATAGTAAAGTTTCATTTCTGATCACAGAGACACATGGACTGCATGGACTGCTTGATGAGCCAAGAGACTGTGAATGCAACAGCAGTGCCATGCTGTAGCTCAAGCAGTGGCTGAACAGCAAGACAAGCCCAGTACTTCAAGTGGTCTGAGCTGCAGCTGAAAAATTTGGCACCAGGGGTTCACAGTTGCTGAAATGTGACTGATAAAAGCTCCCAGGTCTGCAGGCTGTGCACCAGACAAGTCCAAAAAGGTAGACAGCGCTCTCCCCTTTCAACAGGCTGCCAAACTGATGTGTCATCGACAAGCTCAAGACATGGTTGCAGCATACCTAACAGTTCTTTGCAGTGCAAAGTTGGCAGCGGCTTGCTCACTCGAGTCCCAATCAAAATTAGAAAACTTCATGCCAGCCATGTGGATTGCCGGCTGCTCCTTGAGCGGCAGCAGACAAAGCAGCTTACAATGCACCACCCCATCAACATGGCAGCTTTGATATGCAGCTTAAAGGCAACATCTTTTCTGCTGATCTGGTAAGTTGCTGCACTGAAACATGTTGTGAAGTGGCTACAGCGGCAGTGAGCTCACAACACACACATGTGTCAGGGGTGACATAAATTGCCCCACAGTCGCATGCAAACTTGCTGCCAGCACAGCTAGAATCTTGTTACCTGCTAACATGTGTCACAAAGTCTCAAATGAGCACTGGCTGCCCTGTCGTAAAAACAAATCAGTGATCTGCAGTGACAACAGGACGTAATGCTCGTATCTGGTTGGATCTCTCTGTTATGTCTCTTGCCCATCAGGACACTGATAGAAGCTGACACAGCAAATGCTGGTGGCCAGAACATGGAATATCCATCTGAACATGAGTATTCAGATATCAGCTTCAGAGGAAAGCACTGCAAATCAGCCAAACATGTGGCGCGTGACCTACACTGGGCTGCAGCAACCGGTGCATTTTCAAGATAGAAAACACTTCTGCAGGAAGGATGGAGACAGAAACAAGTCAGGGAAAGAGTACATATGTGTATGTACTTGAAAATTGCTCTAAAGTCAGTAGCGCATGTGGAACATTAATCTAGTACATGGACACCAGCAGTGGCATACTCTACAGGACAACACACTACTATCGGCCATGGCCAAAGCTGCAAAAGAACAGCAGAGCAATTTGTGATGACTTGTGCAAACTTACTTGTCAAAAACACAGCAAGTGGACAGTAGAAGCTGAAGAAAAGCATTACCCCCCTGTGCTTCCATCAGGCACACTCGTGCCTCATCTATGGCCTGTCAACTGGCAAGCACCTTAACTTGAGTTGACATGGCTGGAGGAGCAAATACTACTCTGTACAATGCCAGGTACGCCAAGAGCAACTGTCTGCCGGCTGTCATTCGACAGATTTGCCTCACGAGTCGTCTGCATTTCCTCTCCACGCTCCCACGCCGGCCATCTGTACAAAGGTATTTTGAAATTGCCCTCTGAACAGAAGACAATGGCTGCCTGTGTACGTGTCCTTTGAAAGTTTGCTGCACGCAATTTGCACACACACAAGAAGCGTGCGTCATGACATAGACGGGCGTAAAGGTGCGATTTGACACGCGACCTATACAACTTGTCGTGTTGGCGTTAGCAAAAATGGCGCGGGAACGTATGCTATAGAAAACCTAACGATCAAAGTGTAACCTAACTCGCTGCCTTCACATCTGCGCAAACCTGTCTGGGCCAAGGCCGTTGTCCTGCTCGCTTGTGAGATATAGGAGTCTCACAGCAGCTTGCACCACATGAGGGCTTTTCGCTTTTGTAAAGTCGGTGCTGCACGCAGCCGAAAATGTGACCACGTCTGAAGGCCGCCCATAGCCGTACCTCCTGGTTCAGCTCCTGGTTCCGGGACAGACACGTACATCCGATAGTGAACACCCTCTTGTCCCACTACCCAGCTTCTTGCCATCCATTGCTGGCTGTGGGGATGGAGTGGTACTGGGGCGATCTGAAGCATATTGGTGCTGTTCACCAAGTACGCAGCCTGAGCACACATTACAAAACTTCACTCAGTGTGCATGACATAGAGAGACATTTGTAGGCCATGAGCACAAGCATTTTTGAGTTGCTTGCTGACCCTTTTGGAGTAGTTGTTGCAAAAGTCTGATGACAGTTGCACCTCTTTCAACGTAAGAATGCATACATCACACGCAGCTCTGTCAAAATCAGCAAGTGCTGCAATGCATGTTGATGGGCAGCTGCGGCAGCAACAATATCTGTTTATTACTTGCAGTGAAGATTACCTGCAAGTGGTGTGAGCCATGGCAACATCATGCCATCTGTCTGTCAGTCATGACTGTCAGAGGTCCACACAGCAGAGCACTAGGAATGGAAAGACCCTGAGCAAGATAATCGCTTCTGGGCTTGTAGCTTCCTGTTCTGTTCTGGTGCTGGGGCGAATGATGCGCACCTACCAGTTACAGAATACACCTCTGCTTCAGGTATATAACACTGGCTACTAAGTAGTGTGAACACAATGTAGGTCTGCCTCACAAAGCAAGCTGGCATGCACACATGGCAGTCGCTCGTTTGATGATGCCAGCTGTTGTTCTTTGGAAGCAGTCATATGATGCACTCATGTCAGCACAGTCTCATCAGAGCTCAATTGTGTTGATGCCTGTACCCTAGTTCAGTCAAAGTGCAGCACACACATCGTGCACGCTCTCACTGCAGGGTGTCCTTCTATGCCTAGCTGCGCTTTGTTGGCCGGACACAGAGACCCCGTTCGCTCCAGCAGTTATTGCGTCAGTTTCAGCTAGTACAAGACAAGGCTGAAAGCGTTCAGACAGGCGTTCTGCTGCGCTTCATTCCCATAGTGGTGGCGGTAAACAAGGAATGGATGACATGTAAAGTACTAGTACAAAATTGAGGCTGCAGCGCTGCACGTTCATGATCAATCAATTGCAATGCCTAGCTAGTCTATAAATGAGTAGCAGTACTGCCTAGTATGTAGCATTGCCTCTCTTGATCATGACTGTTGTGTTGGCACCATGGTGGCATTTTCTGAAGCTAATGCGCAAGAAATACCAGGCTGTAGCTAGGCATGACTTAAGAGTTGTTAAGGGATTTGAGACAACATCAGAATAGTCTCTTTCAGAGGTTTAAGGTACAAGTTGTAATGCTGAACAAGTCTGAAAGAAATCAGACTTCTGAAAGAAATCAGACTTCTTCAGGTGATGTCAGACAAGGCTAGTAATGTCTTAATTTTTTTCAGGGTCTTAAGAATGTGCTGAAAAAGTCTGTAAGCTTTTTCAGACTGCTTCAGCTAATGTCAGGCAAGGCTGAACAAGTCTCAAGGTATTTCAGGGTTTTAAGGGTGTGCTAAAATAAAGTCAGGCACCTTCGGGGTTTCAAGGTCGTGCTGATCGTGCTTCAGGGTGACCTTCGTTCCCACAGTGTTGGACGCATCCTACAAGCAGACAACAGCCCACGTCTCTTAGTCAGTGTGGCATTTGTTGGACCCCTGTTGGTGGTGAGGGCTCATGTATGCCGGATCGTAGCGCACAACGTCATGGCCCACATTTTCCAACCTCATGACTGCATCGCTAAGCTCTGCGCGTCAATGGACTCCTCTTGGAGCTCTATATGTCCCTCAAACACACTGTGCGTCCTGCAGAACCAGCAAAAATTGCCAATGCTCCGAAACCAGAACGCACATTCAAATTTTTGTCTCCCCACCAATGAGGCCAGTCCTCTAGTGGCTTATCGCCTCACCGAGTCCTCTAATGATGAGGCCCCCACCCAACCAATGAGGGCTCACAGCACCGGGCTAGAGATTTATCCTAGAACCTTATCATGGTGGAATACTTTCGTGCTTGCTGTCACGGTGCGCTGGCAGCGCTTCGCTCTGTTTCGCAACAAGAGTCAGTCTGGTCACAGCAGCAAGCACGGCGCAAGCAAATCCAACAGCTCAAAGCCATTGCTCAGGACTTTGTGCGCAGCAACCCCGTCGAAGCTTTCGTTCCAGAGCTTCTAATGCTAAGTAAAGCTTTGCACGAACAGCACGACTTCGGCCTTGCGTTGACTGTCTGCTGCCAGACCAGTCTGGATGCAATCGTGGCTGCGATTGCTGCCACGGGAGAGTCTGCAGCTCTTGTTGTACTGAAAGCGGAAGCGCAAACCTTGGCTGCAAAGAATGTGGCAGCACTGATCTTAGCAGATGATATTGCGTTGACTCTACCTGGTTCGGTGTCAAGCTTGATCAGCGCTTTGAGTCAGCTGCAGGCAGCCATGCAAAGCATGCTGCCAAATGAACGCAATCATTGGCTAGTGTATCAGGGTGCAACGACTATCAAGGAAGTTTGTTCAAGGTGCAGAAGCATACCAGGCAAGGACATGTTGCAGTTCCTTGCCTTTGCAGCGCTGGCTTTGGAGACCAACTTGACCTTCAGCTTGCCTGAATGTCTTCCTCTCCGCATTGAATTATACCTAGCACTAGCCACATGTCAGCAGGCAGCAGGCATGTTGGCAGAGGCTCTGACTACTATTCAGCAAGGTCAAGCTGGCATTGCTGCCATTGAGAAGCTTGAGCAACTGGACCCTTTGCCTCCTTCGCCAGAAGCACAAGCTGCATACCAACAGGCCAGAACAAGGCTGAACACTGCTCAGTTCGCAATCACTGCAGCCTCATTGCCTACAGAGCAAGCAGTCAGGGATGCTCTGCAAAGCATGTTGCTGACCGATGGTGATAGGTTAGCAGCTCTAGCAATCAGCCTGATGCCTGTATCACCAAGGAGAGTTGTCCAGCATCAGCCCTGCCCTGCTGGTCTGGCCAAGCTGGTAGCCCTAGCAGAAACCCTTGTCAAGCCTCACTTGGCACACTTCAATGCCAACAATAGTGCGCAAGCAACACCTGTGCGGTCTGGGCCAGAATTGAACCTTGCCAAGGCAGTAGTACCTCTAGGGACTCACCAGGTATCAATCAATAGTGAAATGCGAGCTGCCAATGTCATCTTTGTTGGCCACTTTTGCGAGCAATTTTCTCTGATTGGACATGTGCACTAGGGCAACTTGAAACCAGTCACGTGCATGTCAGCATGGCCCTATGCAATCAGCACGTTGCAGTGAGACTTTTTTCCAGCTGCTGTCAACCTGTATTTGCACAATTGCATCTGCATCCAAACAAGCTTCAAGGTTGGTGCCCTGCAACCCCCACCAAGCAGGATGACCACACGCAGGATTTGCTGTGTGCCAGCTACCACCTGAGGGCCTCTGGGCTGTTTCAGCAGTTGGTGGAAGCTGGACAGAAGCGTGTTGCCCTTGCTGGAGATTTGAGTGTTGACCCTGCTGCGCCCTCACTAGCAGCCTTGCTGGACCTACTGAATGCTCTTCAAGTTCACCAGCAGAGCACAGATGCTGCTCAGGCATTGCTTGTCTTAGCTGAGAGTGTTGGCCAGAATGCTGCAGCGGTCTTCAAAGTGCTGCCAGATGTGGCTACAGATGCAGTGGTGACTTTGTGGGAGGGGTTCAGGTCTCTGCTGGAGGGTGCCATAGGAGCTCAGGATACTGGAGCAGAGCAAGCAGCCAAGGTGATTAAGTCTGATACAAAAGGTCTTATAGAATCGAATGCTGCTTGAGGCGGCCTGAATCATGACCTGACATTTGTTGTGATCACAGTGCGCAACTTCAGCTATATGGTTTTGAGAAGCAACGACAGCAAGGTCTGATCGTCGTGCACAGTGTCAAATTTGCATGACAAGGTGTCCAAAGATAGAAATGCAGCTCATGTTCCAAGAAGCATTAGTCTGTGAATGATGTTTGCATCTCGGCTTGGAGTGCCAAGCCCATTTGTTGCTGTGTCAGTTGCAACACAACACGCTTCCAACAGTAGCTTACACGCAGGTGCTAACGTGCCTGCATGGGGCGCTACAAGCAGTGGACCTGAATGACCCTCTGTTGCGAGTGTCTGTGGGGCTGCGCTTGGCGCTTCACCTTGAGGCTGCCGATGACATTGTCTCTGCTACAAGCGTTTCAAAGGAGGTTGGCACTTGCTGCAAGGGAGTTGCTTTGCTGCAGATCATGCTTACAGCTGCTGTCTCACTTTACAGCTGCCTAATGTTGCATCTGACCCATTTCAATTCAGAGTTTGGCTTGAGGGTCCACAAATGTATCTGGCATTTGCTGTCAAGCTATGATGCTTTTAGGCTGTGAAACTGTGCTCTGAGCGCACACAGACAGCAGTGTGTGCAGATGTCAGCGACACAGCAGCTAAGGTCTGTGGTGGATATACAGGTCATTACTGTAGCTGAGAAGTTCCGCACGAGGTTCCTGCAAGCCAGGAAAGGCAACACTGATGAACACCTGCTGTGGATTTCTGCCTCACGCTCTCAGCCCAGCAACACCGCCCAAGATATCATGTCAGGTAGTCTAGGATGACCCACCAGTAGCTAGCTGAGTGCCAGCCAACATTGGTGATGATTAATCAGCTGCACAACATGGTTTCGCAGGTCAAGTTCAGAGCTGTGCAATGCTGGATGCCATTGCCATGATCAGTCAATGAATCATGTTGACAACTGCATTCTCTACTGATCATACAGCAGCTTGCTGAGACACGATCATGCGGGCTGCAGGTATGGGGCCGCATGAGGCTGCCCTGGCAGGGCTGCATGCTGATGCTGTGGCCCTACTGATGCGGTTGGAGCTGGCAGCAGGGCAGGCCCAGCAACAGGCAGCAGGGCAGCGCCGCCACCAGGCCCTCACCCTCAGCCTGGACAAGCGCAGGAGCCAGTCTGCCATTTGGGGCAAACAGACTGCGGCCCAGCAGCGCCTAGACCAAACCAAACTGCAGAAGGTGGGTAACGCTCTTCTTGCCATCATGGTCACCTTCTACTAACCTGGTACGCTGCCCTCCACAAAGAGGTACTTGTTGTGCTGGAGTATACCCAACTATAACCTCAGGGGTGGCTGCCTACCACATAGACTATGCTCTTGAGGCATCCAGGTGATTGAGCACCTTGTGGTACAGGCTGGCACAGTAGCTCCCCATCCCCAGCAAAAGGAGCTTGAGCTGGAGGAGCTGGTCAACAGGAATCCCTACCAGCACGCTCTGCTGCGCATGCACCAGGCCCCCTACCAGCCACAGCTTCACCAGCGCCTAGCTCTGCTGCAGGTCTGCTCGCTCTGTGCACCTGCAAGCAAGATGTTGGCGTGAATTGACCCAGAGCAAACACTCATGTGCACATTGTAAAATGCATGCCTTCATCAGTACAAATGTCATGTAGTTGTAACACTTGCTGCATTGTCCATCTGCAGTGTGGACTACAGTTGTTATGCAGTGTTCGCTGAGCCTCATGCCAATGTAATGAAGCAATGTCAAACCCAATCAAAAATCTGTATGCTTACAGGATGCTGTCCAGCTACTTCATCAAGCCCAGGCAACAGAGGATGTTCTTATTGAGGCAGCTCAGCCGACATCTGCTCAGCTGAGCCAGGTCCCCTTGGCCCCCTGCCTGCTGACCCGCACCCCTACCAGCGTCACCCTTACTCATAGGCCCTTCCGCCTGAAGACAAACAAGAAGGCTGCCTTTTTTGCTGTGTTTGCTAAGAGCTTTGGGGCTGGCGTGGCCCTGGGCATGAACAGCACCAGCATGGAGCTGGAAGGAACTGGAGTGCAGCAGCCCTTGGGCACACGCGTCACTGTCTCAGGTTAGACCAGTAAAACATGCTTGATGCATGCTGATCCTTGCGCTGCAAATGATTAGTAGGGCAGGCATGTGTCTTCATGGGTCAAAATGCATGGCCTGCTTGCAGGCACGAGTCTACTGCAGGTCATGCTTACAAGTAGCAACATGCTCCTTACAGTAGATCCTTGTATGTCCCTTACTTGCCTACTATCACAAAGCTAGCATCTCTGCCACATAGCATGTCACCTGCCATGCGATAGCATCCTGTTACGCTATTGCTACCTGGACGCACTGCCTGCAACAGGTATTTGCAGCAACAACAACATTCTGTCTTGCTCCAGAAGGCAATGCACAAGCGATGTAACACATCATAACACGCAGGTCTTCAGCCCAATGAGACCTACAGCTTTGCAGTGGCAGCATATGACGGTGACCACCGGCTGGTTAGCGAGCTAGGGCAGTCAGCAGGGCCAGTGGCTGCTCTGCTGCCCCTGCCTCTGTACCACTGCTGGTGCCATCTGGTCCTGACAGCTGCACAACTGGGTGTGGCCAAGATCAGTCACCTGGCAGCCAATGTGGTCCTGCCTCACTTCCTTGTTGCACAGCCTGAGTGTCCAGTGTGGGAGGCAAACCCACTTGATAGGCAGAACCTCAACAGGTCATCATCAGACTCACGCACGCACAATCTGCTACGAATCCTGGGTGTATGCCGTGAGTCCAAACTATGCAACATGGCTGTCAAGCATGCAACATGTGCCAGCCTGATGCATGCAGCCATTTTGCACTGGTAGTTTGCCAGGAGCTTGCCTTTGAGGATGCCAGCAACTGACTGCAGGGATCATATGGTGGCTGCCAGCCCAGCTCTGCTGCACTTGATATGTCAAACAATCCTGGTGACCTGCCAGCATGAGGCTGAGCAGCTGGACAAGCAGCTGCCAGACCCAGCCATGCAACAGTCTTGCGTCCCTCACCAGATCCTGCGTCTCCAGCTGTGCAAGAGACTCCTCCTTGTTATGCAGGTACAACCCTGACTCTTGTTGTCCTGCAGCTGTACTACAACAGCAGTTGCAAGACTGTTCAGATCTCACACAAGCAAGGTGCTGTCACCATGAACATTCAGCGGGCTTTGCAAATTGAAGAGATTGCAAAAATGAATGCTCAAAATACAGCAGCAGATGCCACACATGAAGCCCCTCTGTGCTGTCCAAAGCGTACATGATGGACGCAACTTTGCTGTGACTTTGCGTGTCGACATGTTGTAGCTTGATGCAGAGTTATCAAGTGGTGGTTGGTGCTGCACAGGTGGCAGCCTACATAGGGGACAGCATGCTGTTGAGCGAGGCCGCAATCCGCTTTCACAACTGCGCTGCACCTCTGCTGGCTGCCAAGGCAGAGCATGGCTTCCTCCGGAAAGCGCTGGCTGCTTGTCATGTCACCCTGGCAGAAGTGAAAGCACAATATGCTTCTACTGTGCAGGTGAGGGCAGGCCAGACTGGGCCTGTTGCACCAGCACCATCTGCTTGTTTCTGGCCTAGCCTGCATGATTTTGACACCTGGCATGAAGCTTTGTTTTGGTCTGCAGCGAATGCAGGTCCTGTCTTTCCTCTTGGCTTATGCTTTCTTGTCAGTCGCAGTGTATTGCACAGCTCTGCAAATTGGCTGCTTCACATGCTTGCTGTGCAGGGCTCCACAGAGTGCCGCCAGGTGGCCGGCCAGGTTGCTGCTGCTGTGGCCTACCACCTGCTCAATGGCTGCAAGGTGCACAAGGAGGCTGAGGCTGCTGACTGGCTGGCAAAGCTGGATATGGCCCTGCTTCAAGCTGCTGTGCCTCAGCCTGGCGCCACCATCACGGCAAGTTACCCTTGTATTGTACCATAACACAACGTAATAAGCTGATATATTGTGCTGGCAGGGTCGTTCAGCATGACTCTCTGCTCATGTGACCTTGGACAATCTCAGAGCGACAGGCTACTTTCAGACGCTTTTGCTTGAATGGCTGGCCTACTGCCACCCCTGACAACTGGCTGGGCCAAGCCAAACATCTCATACCATTGTTTGAACCAGCGGCTAAGTTCTGACATGCCTTGCATCATTGCAATGCATCATCCTAAGTGCAAGCTGGCAATGCTGAAAAATACGGCGGGAAGCACACCTTTCAAAGCAAGATGCATACAGGCCTGCACATTGCTGCTTTGGTGCTCTCTGGTCAGCTGACAAAGATGTACAGGTGACAGTGGAACAGCAAGCCCTGGAGGACTACCTGCTCTCGGAGCCTGCCTTGAAGGCGGCTGTCTCACAGCTTCTGTCTGTGAGAGCTGCCTCTCCAGACATAGTGACTCAAGTTCTGACACAGCTGAGCAGCAAGCCCCCTCAGGAGCTGTGGACCCTGATCCATGCTGATGCTGCAGCCGGTGGCAAGCCTGCCAAGGCTGCCCCTGCAAAGGCTCCTGCCGCTGCCAAGGGCAAAGCGGGTGAGTTGTATCATTTGAATGTCACCACTTAGATGGATCAGAAGCTTGCTGCCCACCAACAGGTGCTAATTGTGTAGTATACATCAACATGCTGGCATGTGTGTAGATATTGTACTGGCATGGACTCAGCTAATGATCAGAAGTGCAAAGGTTAGTCATGAGAGAGTCAGGTGTGAGATCAACAGCAGGCTGGTGAGCTACATCATCTGACACAGAATTTGACATGGGCATACCAGATGTTGCCACTGAAGTGCAACATGAAGTCGTGTGCTCCAGCTCACCATGATGAGCGCCTGAGCACATTGCCAGCAAGTCATTTTGTGTGCAGCAGTGGGTCAGGGGAGTGAGGCTGCGCCTGAGAGCTTCGCACAGCACCCGCGCTATGTGGAGATGTGTGTCAGGGTCATGGAGGCTGCCTTGCAGCAAGGTCTGGCCAGCAGCATTCCTGTCTGGAGCCAGGCAGTGCTGCAGAACATCAGAGCAACCTGCAAGATGCCACGTACAGAGCTGACCAGGTTCTTGACAGGCTTTGTGTTGTCCTTTCTACCTCAATGACGTCTTGCTTTCCTGCACTGTCTGCTGCAGCCTATCTGCAGCCGTGTGACTTTGTTGCATGTGTCCCATACTTCAGGAACAGCTTAGTGTATCATGGCAACATCATTGGCATCCACAATTGACAAATAGCTACTGAGGACTTAGACACCTTGCACAGAGTAAGCAGCACAAACTGTGACATTATCTGTCCATGTTCTGTGTTCTCAGTTTACACAAATTCAGGTGGAAGTTGGATGAGGCAGCTGCTCTCATAGCTGCACCGGCTGGTGCAGATGCAGCTGCTGCTTCACAAGCCCAGCGCTCAGAAGCAGCTGTCAGGTACAAAACTAGCTGCCTTTAGAAGCATGCAGACACCTGTAACAACTGGCAGCGATGCATCAAATATCACAATCTTTTGTCAGCATACAATCTGCCGATAACAACCTCTACTCAAGCTTTGTGTGCAATAAAATGTACATCTGATGGGTTCCCTGTGGCACTGCAGGCTGCTGCAACAGAGGACAAGGCAACTGATGCCCAGGCGCAAACAGATCTTGAAGCAGAGGGCAGCGCTGAATGCTGCCTGGCCCTGGCTGGCCCGCCTTCACTGCATCATGGTTTGCACCCTTGCCTGCTGTGCCAGCTTGTTGTATTGCTGATTTGCTTGATCACGCTAACATCAACAGCCATGTGCATGCTCAGCTAGCTCCAATGCTTTACATCACAATCCTGGTGTTTGCTGTTCCTGCACACTGCCAAGTGTCCATCCTTCAAAAAGTCATGTCAGATCAGCAGCTGCTTCAGCAGCTGATTGTTACTTGGTGCTGCAGGCGTTGGTTGCTTTTGAAAGCTGTCAGGCTGTACTGCTTGACAAAGGCTGCACTGAGGCTGACCCTACCATGCCAAGCGCAGAAATTCAGGCTAAGCTCCATGAGGTGTTCTAGCCTGAGCAAAATCATGCTCTGCATGATCTGCATCATGACATTGGTGTTGTCATGCTGTCAAGCATGCCATTGCCTGAAGTCTTCTAAATACTCACATATCAGACGCATGCTGTACGAGTCTGAGATCATACACACGTACAGCATGCCATAAGTTTGCATGTGCTTCATTGAAGTTGGCAGCGGCTCTGCTGCACAGCTGCAGTCTAGAGTGTGATGCTGTATCTGGTGTGATACTGTATCTGGTGTGGCAGGTGTTGGGTAGCTTCGCCAGGGCAATGCAATGCTGTCAAAGGGGCGCATCCTGGCTGCAGCTCACCAATGTCTGCAACATATGGTGGAACTGTGCCCGCCCCATCTTCAATAAGGTGCCCTACCTACTTTAGCCACTACCAGTACTTCTGCAGATCACCTTTTGCATCTGCTGAGCAGACTTCTTGTCTGTTTGCTATCTTGTGCCACAAGACCTCCTTGTTTCATGCGCGGGCACCTGCAGTGTGCAGCTGCCAGACTTGCCGCATGGCTGCAGTGTGCATAGATTGCACTCAATGTAAGTGGGTCATCATCATTGGGTCATGGGCGTGCAGGTGTCATCATTGACTCCGCCAACTGCAAAGGCCCGCTGGCAGGTGGATACCCCTCCCTCTGCAGACCCTGTTCAGCCCACCCCAAAGCCAGGTGCAGGCAAGGCAGCTGCTGCTAAATTTGCCGTCCAGGCACCACAAGTGTCAACACCAACAGGCTCTAGCCCACTGCCGGCAGATGTCCCAGACTCCGATGACGCAGCACCCACAGGCCCTGTCAGGTGTTTTGCTCAGAGCACAGAAGCACTCTGTTTGCACAGGAGATGTGACTTGATTGGCCTTGGAGAGGAGATGGCAGCCTGAATGTGTACAATATCCAGAATGAGATTTCTGTGCACGTGCCTGGCGTGATGTTGCTGTCCAGTATTGCATACTGTTATGCTGGCCTGACGGTTCACAGCCCTTATGCTTTGGTGCTGCTCAAAGCATGGCATGGCTGTGTGTAAAAAAGAAAGCACAGCTGCTGCATATGAGCAGGTGGAAGTATGTTGGGGGCAGTCCCAACGCTGCTCGCTTCAGCAACGTGACCATCCAGGGCGTGCTGCACCTGCTGGCCCACATGCGCCAGGGCCTGCAAGTACACGCAGGTACCTGCCCCCCTCATCATCATACCTGCACCTGTCTTCACCTTCGCAGATATAGTGCTGACACAAAGGCTTCACAGCCACGCGTGAGACCAGGCTGCAGCCCCATGAGCTGAGCGGCTGCATTCAACACAACAGGCAGCACTGCTCCTGCTAGCCACGCGTTTTCTGCACTGGCAAGCAATGATTCCACAGTGCTGCATCGTGAAGCAGATGTTAGTAGATGCTTGGTGCAGGTGTGATTCCTGCACCCAAGGGTGGCACAATCAGCGAGAAGCAAGATGTGGATGACAAGGCCAGCAGCAGTGGGGTGAGCCTGGGGTCAGACGCCCTCAGCCTTCCCTGGTACACAGGGCAGAGCAGCCTGGACATGGCCATGTGCTGCAATCTCACCTGCATGGCACTAGCTGTGCTTCACAGAATGAAGAGATACCACACCGTTGTACAGGTGCGCCGATCATGCCCCAATGCCCAGTGTTCACCTGGCAGTAAGAGTAGCCCCGCATTGTAGCATCCATGTGTGTTCCATTGATCAATTGCGTTTTGGCAAACCATTTCCACCAGTCGTTACGTTGGAATCATTAAGTACAGCATGCAGCAGTCTATTTGACTAAATCCATGCAAGCAGGGCAGGCCAGAATGCATGCTGTGCAGGTGGGGAGACAGTTTCAGGAGGTGAGTGAGGGTCACTTCACAGAGCGCATAGCTCCTTTCTTGATGCAAGCAGCCCCCTTTGCCGGTGTGGACCGCCTCCCCTTTCAACAAGCCCTGCAGAATGCTGTCAGGGACAAGCGCAAGGTGTGCATCACTGCTTATTGTGCTTCAACATTGATAAACTTGGCCTATTCTGGTAATGCTAGTGTGTATCTATGCCATGTCTGCACACAGCAGGCAGCATATCGTAAAGTATAGGCACCTGGCGCGATGCCATGCTTCATGCTTCTTTATACACCATCAAGATGCAAACAGAAGCATAAACAAGTTTCTGCGTGCATGAATGAAGGCCGTGGAAGCCTTGGAGGGTGTTCGGCTGGTAGTGGCAGACAAGGTGGGCCACCCCAGTCTGCTGGCTGAGCGCCCGGGCAAACGCATGGCCAAGCACAAATCACGAGCTCTCAGTACCAGCCTATCCCAAAGGTCACACTCCTGCCCTCTGCTAGAAACTGTGATCCCTCTGCATGATATTGTGATCCATCTCAAACACTGTTGCGCGTGCCAAATGACATTGCCATCTACCAGCATGTCTCCTTAGTGCAGGTGAAAGGGCTCTGTGTTGGCCTGGCAGGCAATTTTGATGTGAGGTCATGGCCTCTTTTTTCCTTTGCAATGGCTTTGATGCTGCTTTTAGATGTACAATGTGTAGCTGCACAGCTGTGCTTCTGACAGCAGGAGGGCGTCACAGATGTCAGGGAGCCAGAGGGGCAGTGTGATGGGGGAGCGCCGCCAGAGTGAGGTTGGCTCTGTCATCAGCTATGCCACCGCTGCTACAAATGCTAGCAGGTATGCGCATTATGTGCCTGGCATACATTTCATGCATTCAACTTATATCTGCGTCAAAGCCAACATTGATCAGATCACAATATGCTACGCTGATTGTCCTTGATGCCCATGATAGCTGAGTGGCAGCCTCTGCTGCAGACCGAGTAGATCCATGATTAAAGTATTTTGACGTTTAGTGATGCACCTGTCACACTGTTTATTTTGTGCGAGGCTTCAAACTATCTGGCATATGGATGCAGTGAAGTGTGAGCGTGAGTGCAGGTCCTCCCAGCCAGCAGAGGTGCGGCTGCCAGCAGAGTATATGAAGGTCATAGACCAGCTGGGTGCTGCTAGGGAGAAGGCTCTGCAGGCATGATGAACTCCTTTGACTGCTAGAGTGTTTTTGCGTCCTGCAGAATTGTACGCTTGCACACAGCATGACATACCAGACATGTTCTACTTGTACCTACTTATGCCAACTGCGTTTGTCCAGCTTTGCATTGTTGACACGCCACACGGTGAAGCTCCCACCCTAGTCTGTCAAGCTCTTTCCTGTCCAACTGCAAGTGCGATTGGAATTGCACCTGCACCTGCAACGTCACGCAGGTGGAGGCAATCAATGAGCTGGGGGATGTGCACGCCCACTTTGGTAGCTGGCCTGAAGCTGTGCAGGCCTGGCATGATGCACTGGACTGCATCATGGGCCCTTACCAGGTCAACTTGCTAGGCTCACACTGTCTGGCTGCCTGTCCTTGTTGTTTCAGCCACCAACGACACAGATTGCATGTCATACTTGCTGCACATGCACAGCATACAAGCTGATTGCTGTCTTCGTCAACCTTGAGCTACATGCAGAATCACCTACTATGCGGCAACCTGGAATCATAGAACCATGATGCATGCACCGGACTCAAATGTTTGTACCGCATTAGGGGTGTTATTGCAGGTCATCAAATGCTGGCGGCAACATATTGGGCAGAAGACAGAGACGGAGCTGCTGCGACAGTACAGTGTGCCAGGGCTGCTCATCAGTGGCGCGGTCATCCTCGGCAAGCTTGTTCAACATGGAGCTCCTGCTGATCTGCACACTCAGCTTGAGGTGCACATTCCTAGCACCATGTCTCCTGCTCACAAAGTGCTGATTGTCATGTCTTAAATCTTCAGGCTCCGCAGCCAAGTCTTGTCATTGAAGCACCAATTTCATTGGCGCAGTCTGTTATCACTACTAAGATAGGGACTCATGATCATTAGCAAAAGGCATATGTAGTCAGCTGGTTGCAAGTGCAGGGTGCCTGCATGGCAGCGCGGCTGGTAGGGGCATGCTTCTCCTGCAGCCTTACTCACCCCCAGCGGCCCCTCGACTTTGCCACCTATACCCCTCTTGAACTGTGGGAGGGAAGCAACCTGTTCCATGACCCTTACAGGTGGCTCACTTCCACCCTGTACAGCTCTCAAACTGCAGTGTGGTCACTTCTGCTGATCAAAACCAAGAAGACCATTGGGCACTGCTACCATGCCTGTATCGTTACATCAGCAGTGCATTGGGAATCAGAAGAAGCAGCAGCGCTTTTGACTACACTATTTGGCTGTTGAGCAGCAGCAGCCACGAACATGACTGTTTCATCTTGTATCTTATTCAGCAGTGCTGCTATGTGTGGCAGGTGCAATGTGTCAGACATGCTGGATGGGTTGCTTTGCATCATTGCTGTGTTGCTGGAGAATGGGCATGCACTGGCGGCCTTGCCGGTCATTGCCTTGCTGGAGTGGCTGGCGCAGCACATCCAGGGACTCCTGCCAGCCACTGTGGCTGTGCGTCTGCAGCGAGCCCAGGCCCTTACCCAGCTGGGCCTGCTGGCAGAGGCTGCCTCTGTACTTGCAGCCCTCATGCAGGTCGCATGGCTTCACTGCTGCACACGTTCAGACCACCTAACATCACCGTTGCATGCTGCCTTGTGTTGTGTCAGCAGGCATATGGTGACCTGAGCCTCAGCATAACAAGCGCCATAGTCTTTGCATAGCATGCCCGGCCCAGCTCTACACTCAGTGTGTCAGGTTCTAGTTGTGGATTATGTTGTAGGGTGAAGGGCTGCCTGACATGCCAGGTCCGACGGCATGCCTTGTACGCTCTGCGGGAGGAGCTGTGCAGAAGGCTCAAACGGTACCAGCCTTCAATAATGCTGAGCTGCCAGGTGGGTCATCTTGCAGCCTGATCTACACATATGAGCATATATCAATGGCCACATCAATTATGTATCAGGTTTGGTCCGATCACAGCCTTGAGCTCTCAACAAAGCCCAAACAAGATTCTGCTTCATGCAGTGTCGTGTTGGCTCAAGTTGGGTCCAAGTGGCAGGCTGTTATTGCTCCAGCATAATGCAAAACCCTGAATGTGCCTTGCAACCTGCCGCTGGGGTTTGGCATCACAGGCTTGCGCTGCTGTGGTCTTGCTACCAGATCAGCCATATATCTGACTTGGGCATGCCCGCTGCAGTGGAGCAATAACCCGCCTGCATGCACCAGCAGTCAAAGTACAGGCAGTCCACATAAATTGTCGAAGATTGGAGGCAGACTTGAATATCTGTTGCACTGCCATGCAGGCCACTCAAGCAACAAGGCCTGTCTGGACTTCTTCTGCACACAAGAGATCGCAGCCCCTGTGGCTGCCCTGTATGGCCCAGCCTTGAATGCCCGGCTGACTATAGCAAGGGCTCATTGGCTCAGGATGGTAGGGCACTCACCAGATGTCTGGAAGCAGACTGTGCCATACACTGCTGCACCAGCACTGGCACCACCTGTGGAGAAGGCAGCCAAAGCAAAGTCTGGTGCTACACCAGGACTGTCCGCTGTTGAAGGCGTCTGCTTGGATTGCGCTGCTGCTTTGCTACAGGTCAGTGGCAAGCGGTTGGTTGTTTTCAGCACTTGAAATGGCAAGCAAGCTGAGTACGCAGGGTGCACGCCTGACAGATGAAGAATTGTTCATTGATTGCACTGTTCTCAAAGCTTGATCTGAAGGCAGCCAGACATATATGCAACCAGAACAGCTGTGTGTGCTATATGCTGGCCACTGCGAGGCACAACTAGTGAATGCTCATCACATTGCCACAGGGACTCCTGGACAGACTTCACAGCACAGGCGCACCCAGTGATCCTAAGACAAGTGGGAAGCCGACAGGGGCCAAGTCTCCAGTGAAGGCTCCTGCCAAGGCTGCTGCTCAGCCAGAAGCGGTGGCCAACCCTGATGCACCAGCTGGCCCACCACCTGCTGACCTCATCGTTGCAGCCAGGCTACATCTGTCACAGGTTTATCCACACACGCTCTTCAACTTGTCACCTGTGTCAGCTGCGCTGCTCATCAACAGATGCGCATGCTTTGTATACGTCCATGCCAAAAGTGCCACAGCCTTCGTGCTCAAGACTTATGAAGTTGTTGTTGGTTTGTGGCAGTGGTAAGGCCAGGAAGATCTGCTGGTTTTTTAACAGAGCTGTGCATGTGTGCAGGTATTGTTGGCTCAGTGGATGCCGGCAAAGGCACTGGAGCAGGTCATGGCAGCTGTGAAGACCTTCTACCAGGCTAGCCAGACCGTGTCAGCCTCTTCTCCACAGCTTGATGCAAATGTGCAACAGCCCGGCCCAGCGATGAAGCCCCACCTGTGGCTGCAATGCCGCCTACAGGTGGGTTGCCTCCTTGCCTGTGCCTTGTCATTACTTCATGGTTATTTTGGTGTGATATGCTCCTGCGTATTACACAGAAATGGCCATGGTGCTGCCGCCACCTCGGCAGTCTACTGGATGTGCTCATGTGCTGACGGAGTTGATTGTCTACATGTGCTTGGGTGCTGACATGTTGCAGGGCAAATTGTAGCACACAGGCCTTTGCCCATGGCTGAAAAATGGAAATGTGTGTCCGCTTTGCTCATGAGCAGCAGTCAGAGCTGACCTGGCTGCATTAACCATCATAATGCAGTCATGCATCAGCCCACCATGTCAACTGTCACGCTCTGCTGCTGCTGCTGCTGAAAGTACGCTCATGTTGATGTGCTCCCTGCAGACATTGAAAGTGCTGAAAGAGATGCAGCAGCGCAAAGCTTTCATGTCTTTGCTGGGAGTCAGTCTTGCAGAGGCAGGCAAGACGAACGACAAAGCACAAGCAGCACAGATGCAAAGCTTAGACTTGTCCATGCACATTGCTGCTGGTACTCTGCCTGATGCTTGGGTTGTGGGTCACCAGGTATCTGAACCCTGCCTAGCCTCATACATCACCAGTCTTACTTGCACAATGTACAGTGCAAGGCAAACAACTTGGTGCTGCCATCCTTTGTCATACAACAATGATGTTCAGGACGGTGGCAATACCAGTCACACAGTAATTGCTGAGTGCAATGCATGTGGGCACCTGTGAGCACTGTGTCTCAGAAGTCATAACTGGCTTGGTACGCGTCTCTCACCCAGCCACATACTGGACATGTTGATCCTGCAGACCCAGACACAATAAACACTATGTTGGTTGACATGCATGGATGCAGACTTTGTCAATTGTGTATGCCATGCATGTATGAGCAGCTGTCAGCCATCAGGGCACATGTACGATCAACACGCCATGTTTTACAAGTGTTTTGCCTTTCTGCAGGTGATAGAGCAGCACCAAAAAGCAAGCCTGCCCAGCAGCAGCCTGGCAGAAGTGTACCTGGTGATGGGGAACATGAAGGATGACCTGGGCCTCTTTCCTGATGCCCAACAGCTTTGGCAGCAAGCGCTTGATATCTACCAGCAAGAGTGCTCAGCCCTGGGTCTCAAAGAGCGTCAGGTACAGCTTGCTTGCTGCCGGCTGTATGGTATGCATAACTGACAACTTGCAACATAAAGCAGCAATGCAATTCCCTGAGCGAGTGCAGCCACACGTGACATCAAAGAGACCCATGACATACGGATGGAAACCAAACAAAACACTTGAAATGCTGCACTGTGCCTTGCTGCTGCAGGCCCATCCTGAGCTGCGCAACATGTACACAGTGCACACAGAGGGGCTCATCCATGCTCTTATGCGCAAGTCAGTCAGCCTGCTGAGGCAGCAGCAAGCGCCTGCTGCAGTAGAGGCAGCGCAACAAGCCTTTGCCGTGGTGCAGCAGCTGCGGTGCTTGCCATTGCTGCAGGCCCAGGCTGCTGCCCTGCTGGGCCACTGCTGCACTGTTCACAGCCACTTGATGCACCCTCCACTTGCTGCAGGTATCCTTTTGTTTTGAATCAAATGTGCACGTTCTGTACATATGCTGGAATGCTCGAGCTCAATGCTGCGCTGCTGTAGCTTTCTGGTGGTGAGTTTGGTCAGTCTCCATGTACAAGCAGTGCTTGCTGTGAGCATTTGCAGACATGTTGACAAGAAGATCCCTTGTTATACACGTCACTGTTCTTCTTGATGATGCAGACAATGTTGGAGAGTTTGTGGTGTTACAATGTTTCATGGTATTTCAATGCTTGCAGGCGAGATGGTTTCTATTGCTAAAGCCAGCTTGCAGAAGGCTATAACGTGGTGCACCACAGACGCAGCAGGGCCCAGCCTGGGGCTACTGCGAGGGGCCCTGCTTGACCTGGCCTCATTGTTGCTGGCAGAAGGAGCTTTGCCAAGCGCCCTTGCTTGTTTGCAGACTGCTGCTGCAGCAGGCACATGCAGGGATGCCTTGCTGAGTGCCCCGCAAGTCTTGGGCCCCATCACTGCCACTGCTGTGCCTGCCTGGGCCATGCAGCTGCTGCAAGGTAGGTTCTTGCATCTGCTTTTTTACAGGCTGTCCTTACCCCCTGGCCGCACGTTCTGCCCACCGTGCTCTGCCCATAGAGTGTTGCAGTCATGTCGTGGCTCCAATTGTGAGGCTGCTGCACATTTGTTGCCCTCAGTAGCATCACAGTTGACATGACTATGCCAGAGAGTGTCCAAAGTCCCATGCATAGTGTAGCACAATGACATCTGTCATGCGGGAATGGCAAAGCCTTCCCATCTTCTGCTGAGTTCACTCATGTCAGCAGCTTGCATGGGATAGAAGGTGTGTGACCTGATGCACACAAGTCTTGCGCTGTTGCAGCGGCTGCTGTGCCTTGACCTGCTGGTGACATGTGCAGGTCAGGAGGTGGCCTTTGCAAGGGAGAAGGGGCTGCCAGAGCCCCCAGCCAGCTTGGACCCCAGCCTGCTCAGCCGCCTGCTGCTGTGCCACTACGCTGGCCTGGTCACCAGTCTTGACAAACTTCTGGGGGACCCCGGTCTGGCCCAATCTGCTGCTGCACAGGCTCTGCAGCTGCATACCTTACTCAAGTAAGCACCTGTGAAACAAGGTGTCCCCTCCGACTGCTTTGCATGTTGGACTGCAATTTGGGTTTGAAAGCAGGCACATATGATGACAGGTCCTTGGCAGACCTTGTCTGTCTGTGTGACGCTGCCCTGCTTATAGAGTTTGCTTAGTATACTTGCAACATTTCTGTGCGGAAGAAAGGTCATGCATTGCACTGCATGCCCTGTTGCTCTGCCTGTTCACAATGTTGAGACAGGTTGCCTCCAAGCTGCAAGGTGGAAAGCGGCAGCCGTGTGGTACCGCAGGGAGAGCTGCCCCCAGTACAAGGCCAAGTGCTGCCTGCCTGAGGGCCCTGTGATACCAGACAGCCCTGCAGCCCCTGCAGCACACATTGTTGCCCTGCAGTGGCACCTGCAAGAGGGTTCCTGGCAGGACCCCTCCTCCTGGTCAGTGCCTCACCTCCATGAGAAAGACTAGCTCACTGTCAGCCCACTATACTCACATCAGTGTGTTTCTGCTCTCCTTCATTGCTTGGATTTTACAAACACTCAATCATTATGTAGTGACGAGCTGCAGTCTGGGGGAGCATGTGGGAGATATGCCAAGAGCCACTTGTGACACAGTGCCTTGCAGTCTGTACACGACATTGCCCCCCTGTCCCACTGGTTCGTGCAGCCAAGGGCGTCATTGTATGCGATATTGGTACACAGGCACTGTGGTGGGTCTGTGAGCAAGTTGCAACCCAGCCTGGCAGACCTGCTCAGCTTACAAAGACCTGCCAGAGCCGCCACCCTGCTCTTTGTGGTCGATGCACCCACCGGCATGCTTACAGGAGAGGCCGTCTTTGATGCTGCTCAGCTGAGCAGTCTGGACATGAGCATCAAAACCAAACTGCTGCAGGTAAGCACGACCACGTGTGCACTGCTGATATAAGCCATACAGCTGAGCACTTAAAGCTTTTGAAAATCAGTGATTAGCAGCTGACCTCTGGGTATCACACTGAAAAGCATGTGACCACCCTTCTTCACATGCTGAGCATCACACTCAATAGTATAGTTTACCGTTTGTGTTGTAGGTGACCAACAACCAACAAGCTCTTGGAGATGACGAGGTGAGTGGACTGAAGGCGAGAGTGAGCGCATTCTTCAGCAAACAGCAGACCCTCACTAGCAGCCGCCCAAGCACTGCACCTCACAGTGACCAGGCATCTGCAAGTCCAGCATCTGCTGCACCTGGTCCAGCAACTGCTTCAGGCAAAGCTGCTGACAAGACAGCTGCACCTGGCAAGAAAGAAAAAGAGCTAGCTGTGCCGCTGTTATCGACTGTGGCTGGCCAACAGCAGGAGCTTACGAAATGGAGCAACATGCTGCAGGCCAACAATGGGATCATATTGCAGGATGCAGAGTGTGCAGATTGGCTGGCAAACCTACTCAAGTTTCATTGCAATGTGTAATAGGCTACCTAATGTTATGATTATTGGAATGCTCAGGGCTAGTATATTGTTTCATTGCTTGCCATCGTCGGCTTTCACGTGTTTGCCCTTGGGATTGACTCATAGGCAGTAGTCACTTGATTTGGAAGCAAAGCTGCTCAATCATGAAAATGAGTAACGCCAGAGTCTACCCTAGATGGGCTCAGATTCAGATGTTTAGGCAACATGTACATGTAAGTAAAGACCCCATGCACTTGCAGGTTGCCTTCATATGAGTCTGCGCCCCTGCCATCGGATGGCACACAAGCATCAAATTCTAGCAGCTTCGCATCACCTAATCTCGATTATGATGGCCTGATTCAAACAACAAACATGGCATGTTTCATTGGCAAGGCTCCTGCAGACAGTCAGCAAGTGGCAGATGCATCAGTCCAGATCATGTATCAACAAAGCTTGGGCAGTGCATTCTCCAGGATGCAGCACAACTGGGAAGCAGCAACTGTTGCAAGGAGAGCTGAAAACATGCAGGAACTGGACAGTTGGTTAGGGCTTCTGCCAGCTGCAATGGAGAAAAACCTAGCTACATGCACTCCTGCTGACCTGCTGGTGTACATGGAAAGTCATTGGCTGCCCAATCATGCTGGTACCTTGCTACCTGATGGGAGCATGATTGCTTCTCCCAGTGGGGTCAGTGGATGCCTGTCCCACCTGTCTACCGGCTTCATGCTCATTGGCAGAGTTGGTGATTGGTACCACTCAACCAGCACCGGCAATCCTGTTGTGTCCACAGACCTGACCCAGTACAGGAAAGGCTACAAGATGCAAGCCTGGCGCTCAGGCTACCTGGAAGGTTCGGCTGTGCCACTCAGCAGCAAAAAGGTCTTTCAGCTGGTGGATCATTTAGAGCACAGCATGCAGAGTTGCCCAGCTGGGCAACAACAGCTCCTCATAGAGAGGGACATCATGTTGATACTGCTGATGTGGGAGACACCACTCAGGGGTAATGACATTGGCAAGGTCAGCTTCACAGATTTCTTTCTGCATGATGGTCAGCCAATACAGACACCCACAGGACAGCTGCAAGGTTTATCAAGCACAGCAGCAACTGGCTTCCAGCTGAACTTGAGGCCTAATGGGACCAAAACAGTCAAGTGCCAGAGGTCAGGGCCTTTCACTCTGACAGTCACAGAGGATAGGCAGCATTGCTTCCTTGCTAGGCTTTTCAGCTTCATTCAGCACAGATTTCCCGCTGGGCAAATGGCAAGCACCTACCTCTTCAGCCCCCTCACTGCAAATCGCAGAAGCTTTGCTGATGCTCCCATGAGGGCAACCTCCATTGGGCATAGGCTCAACAAGCATCTGGAGTCTGCCAAGATGTATGCCGGTGAAAGCAATCATGGTTTTAGACGTGGCCAGATCCAGGACCTTGTGGCTGTTGGAGTATCAAAACCACAGATTGGGGAGGCTGTGCAAATTAAAACTGCAAGTGTCTTGGAGAAATATGCTGATGTCAGCAGGCACATTCCTCGTTTGCAGCGCCTGGGCAAAAGAAAGTCATGCAACGACCAGTCTTCTTGAGCATTAATATGGCAAGTAGTAAGCCTGCACCAGCTGTCTGGTTTGGGTGGGTGGGGTAAGTTTTACGTTCAGCTAGCAAACACGGTTGAGCAAGTGCAGCTCTAGCTGTGTATGCATGTTTGCAGAGTGACAGTCTGAAGGAGCTCTTCCTGCTTTATTGCTGTCGTTCCTAGGCGCCAAGCTTGAATCAAACTTGAATGCATGTGTCACATAGTGACGCAGCATGACAGTTATTGGTGACAGAGCTGTCATGTGCTGTAGACATGTCACCATTGCTTGATCACGTGTCAGGTGTTCCAGAAACGGTAGATACGAGACTTCGTTGGCAGTTTTGGCAGCAGACACATGTAGGTGTGAAATGTAGGCGTTGAAATTACGTTTGACGAAATTGAATTTGTTTCTAAAATTTGTCACATGCGGCATTAGTAAGAGACAACGTCGTGGGCACTAATTGTTTCGTCCGATCAGGCTAGCGCATTGGGTTATGCTTAAAGGAAAATTCTGTCGACGACCGAGCAGGTGGACGAATAAGCATTGAAATCGGATCGAACGCACACCGGTAGTACATCTCTCACTCAACTGACTGTTTATACTTGAACGTCATGCTCACGTCACTCAGAGCTGCTTTTAGCCAACAACGGGTACTGGCCCTTGGTGGTGCTCTTGGAGCTGGAGCCGTTGCTTCAGCATGGATGGTAACCTCGCAACAAAGCTTGGGTCAAACTATTGTGACTGATGAACCCTGAGCTAATCTGCATGGCAATGCATGCATCACGTCGGCTGCTCGAGAGTGGCTGACATGACATGCTTGTAGGCTCCCAGTGCTGCGGCAGAGAAGGCGCTTGAGCAAAAACCCAGCGCCCTGGACCCTGACAATTGGAAAGCCTTCAAGCTGCAGAGCATAGACACAGGCGGACCACCCAATACAAACAGATACAGGTGATTGCCTGGCTCACAACTAACATGTCCTCGTGACTAAATTTTTGTTCACAGTATGTATACAGTCATTTGCCCTGTTGTCTGCAATCCTCATGCAGCAGGGAGCCACTTGAGGTACAACTATCTGCAAGCATGTGTCAATAGGTATGCTTTACAATAAGACTGTGATGTGCAGGTTTGCTTTGGAGGATTCCAAGCAGGAAGTGGGCCTGCCTGTAGCATCCTGCCTGGTTACACGGTATGCTCAATCAGCCCCTCCTCGCTTGCTCAGCTTGTAATGTAACAGATACCTGTATGCATCAGAGCCTGGATTCTCACTTGCAGCTTGAGATTGCTGCTGCCTCTCAAACAGTAGCTGCGCTGCCAATTGAGGAGTGCAGTGTTCACTCGTCTGTGCTGGCTACAATTGAGTAATAAGGCTGGTCTTGGTGTTCAGAGCTGCGATAGGGGGTGAAAAGGAGGATGGCAGCAAGAAGTTTGTAATCAGGCCATACACGCCAACATCTCCTAAGGATGCCAAGGGCTACTTTGACTTGGTGGTCAAGGTGTATGAGCAGGGCAAGATGTCCAAGCACTTTGGTGAGCTCAAGGTACTCATCTTCTCTTCTACACTTTATACTGCTGTAGGCAGGAGGGCTTGTAAGTTTCATCGGCGCAACTCATGGAAAATGCTTGCATGTCATTTTACCAAGGACAGTAAGAATGCAGAGGGTGATGTCTCTGCCTGAGTCTCACAAAATTGAGACATCAAGCATAACTTTAAGTATTGCAGTCAGTGGGAAGGTCATCAGGGAAGTTGATATGCAGGAAGGAGACACCGTTGAAATGAAGGGCCCCCTCCCCAAGTTCCCATACAAGGCCAACATGAAGAAGAAGATCGGCATGGTAGATACCTTTACTCTTGATGTTTGATTGTGGTCATGGCTGTACATGGCAGGTTGTGAGCAGCTACTTACAAGCTTCTGTGGCTTGGTACTGTTAAGACAGGCCTGCAGGTGACAAGCTACTCTCCAGTGCTCTGACCTCAACTTGGCGAGCTTGCGTCAAGACGTGTGAACTGTACCCATTGATTTACTTTGTTGCAATTTGCAGGTAGCAGGAGGCAGTGGTATCACTCCCATGCTTCAAGTGGCTTCAGAGATTGTGAACAACCCTGAGGACAAGACCCAGGTCTCCCTCATCTTTGCCAACCAGACCGAGGACGACATCATCCTGAGAGACGAGCTGGACCAGATGGCAGCCAAACATGACAACTTCCAGGTGCATGCTTGCCCCACCGCCGTGCTGCACTGCTGTCTAGTCCCAAGCGACTGAGCTGAGTGTTAGATTGCTGGCATGCATGTGCTAGGTAGTGCGTAGCCTTCAAATTTGACAGTTGGAGGCAGAATCTGCAAGGCTTCAGGGTGCGACAAATGTTGCCATTGTAGGTGTACTACACAGTAGATAAGATTGGAGAGGGTAACGGCGACAGTTGGAAGGGCGGAATAGGCTATGTCACACGGGAGATGGCCTCTGAGCACATACCCCCACCCAGTGATGACAACCTGGTGCTAGTGTGTGGCCCCCCTCCTATGTACAAAGCACTGTCTGGCGAGAAGAAGAGCCCCAAGGACCAGGGTAGGTTGCAACGCCATGTCCTATCTTCATCAGGCTCAGCAACCAAAGGCCGTCGCTGCAGTTGTTGCATAGTCCAATTGTCCAGCTTTTTCCGTGTGCAAGGCTTGTCACTCAACAGAGTCACTCAATAGGACGCACAAATCTTAACAAAGCTGTGTTGGCTACTTGCTCCTGGTCATGCATTACAACAGATAACACTCTGCACACTTGAAATGTGGCATAGTGCAAAAGCTGTTCCCCATGACCTGCAGGCGAGTTGAGTGGATTGTTGAAGACAATGGGGTACACAGAGCAGCAAGTGTATAAGTTCTGACTGTAGAAAAGCTGCGATGCTGGCAGACACATCTTTGCCAAACAGCTTGTCATGTGAGAGTTTGAGATGTAACAGTCAGCAACCTCACCAGATCGTTCAGAATGCCAAATGGTAAAATGCCCTGCTACTGGAGACGTAGCAAGCCAGCGGTAGACATTCAGCTCCCAACATCACAGGTTTTACGGCAGCCAAGCATCAAAAGCTTAACCTTCGGTGATGCAAACAGCTACTGCATTGATATTTTAGCCAGCTAAATGCAAGACCAGAGGAGTCAAGCAAGATGAGGTCTTCACAGAAATCTTTAAGTGATTGTCAGATCTACCCTGAATTACACATTCAAGACATAACATGCTGCCACTCTGGAGCCATGCAGTCCAAGGCCATCAGCTGGTACATCCAGAAGGCAACTGCATCACTCTCTCCTCTCCTCTGATGAGCTGTAACAGCAACCCGTGCAAACTCAGCCACCACCTGTAGCACTGATACATCCCACCTCCATGGAGCAGCCTGCAGGTCAAACCATATCAGTAGACTGCCACTGGTACAAGTCACGTATTTCTGCTGAACACTGCAACAAGGAACCTGCGCCAACAGCATCGCAGATCAGAGCGTGCCTGTAAAATTGCACAATAGCTGATGCTGAACTGGCAGTACAATGTCGTTGGGCGCAAAGACAACAGCTTGTAGACATGTGCTTAAGTACCAGGTTGCCAGCACCACTGACTCACCAATTGCATGTGCGGGTACTTTGCCTGACAGTCTGCTAAGCTCATGACTGAACCTTTCACAGGATCAGCGAACCATGGCTGCAGCTTTTCTGCATCGGTTGAGGTAGTATCCCTCGGCTCAGGAATTTGATGCTCTAGATGCTTGGCACCATGCTGCAAAACTGCCATCTGCGCTGGCCACTCAGTGCGTACAAGCCAGGCATTTGGCTCTGGGGCTGTTGCAATGGTTTGCGTTGCTTGTCTGTGGCGGATGTTGTCTGGTATGGCAACCTCAGTTACAGGTGCTGCAGGAAGCAATGCGCCTTTGCAGGACAAACTTCTCATGAGCCCATGCTTAGCTATCCTAGATCTACTTCTATTACATGCAGAAAGTGTGGTTGCAAGAAGACAGTGGCTGACATACGTTGAAAACAAGCAATACTGTCCTGAGTCTGCAAGAGTAGTGCTATAAGCATTTGAAGGTGACAACATGTGCATTGCAAAGGACACATAGAGCCGATGTCCCCTCACGGGTAGGGCCTTAGCCTTGGCAGTAATGTATATTTATGCTGACAACCATCGGGGTATGCCGAGTACACTAGGCCGATCACGACTAAGCTAATTGCAAAAGGACCCATGTCAACAGAGCCATGGTCCTTTGAAAAGGAATAGGCTGAGCTATGAATCACGTCATGAGGATGCTCTGCCAGTTTGCAATGGGAGTACCTTCCAGAATTGGCAGCAGGGACATAGGGATGCCCAGCTCCCTAGCTACACCAGCAAAGGTGGTGGCCAAAGTGAGGCTGATGCCTTTGCCTGAAATCAGAACATCCACCATGTCCAGAGGTGAGAGGCCTTCATAAACCCACTCAAAAGGATCCTGACGAAACCTGGCCTTGTGAAACAAGGTCTGCAGACAGGACAAGCTGGCTGAGATCGCTGTCTCATTACATGAGCATTTTTGCAGCAGGCTTGCATCAGACAATGATGATGTCTCATGTGTTGGTGTGTGAAGCGATTGCAGACTAGCGTATGGTGCAGACCAGAGGTTTACAGGGTACCTGGGTGATGCATTGCAGCTGCTGTTGCTGGACATCTTGGGGTGGTGCGTGGTGTTTGGTAGCTTCCGCATCAAAAAGGTCAGCAGGAGCTGCATTTTGCACCTCCGCTGCAAGGCTCTGTAATCTGTTCTGCATGGTGCTCCATTGGCTGACTGCCTGTTTGTCAACAGGCAATCCCCTTGTACAAGCTGATTGACACGCTTCATGCAGGTCTTCCAAGGCACATTCAGCAAGCTCTTCCTCTGCAGGTCAGGGCAAACAGCAGCCTGTCAGACCACATGCATAGATGTGTCGCCAGTCACACAGCACTGCTGAATAATGTCAAGAGGACCCACATGCATTGTAAGTGTCTCTCTTCATGCTGCCACCTGTTCAGACAGAATGATTCACGACAGGGCTTTGAGCACAGTTGCTGCCAAACAAAGTCGAGCTGACAGCATGCAATGAGAGCACCTGCTGCTCGTTCAACCTGGATGAGGGTGCCTCAACATCTTGGCAGCCACAAAGCTTCCCCAGGTAACCGAGTCTACTGCCTTGCTTGGCGAGCAGACCCCTCGTGACTCCTCCGATAATGCTTGATGCCAAATTGCATATGAAATCTGCATCATGCGGTCCACTGATACTTTTGCAGCCAGTACGCATCCACACTGCGCAGATCTGCATAAGGGTTTACAGGCCATACCTGTTCGACAGGACCAGCACCCCTGAGAACAGAATACTGGGCTTGTAACTGCTTGATAGCTCGAAAACCGGCTGCATGAACCACACAAGGGTATCGAATACGTGCAAAGCTTGCAAGACATGTGCCGCGGAGGTCCACAGCAGTCTTGCAGACCGATCCCACCGGCTGCACTTACCATCAAAGTCTGGTTGTTGTCGTCTATCTTGTATAACTTCTCGAAACAGCTGTGAAGGAGGATACCTAAATCTCGCCTCCGTGAGACCGACGATGCCGGTTAGCGGCAATCTGTTAACATCGTACTGGCTTTTGATCTGCAGCAGACTTTTGTATATCAGTCTGCCAAGAGTCATGGCACAGTGGATCCGCCGGACGCATTTCAACAGCCGCACTCGCTTTCCTGATGTACCTGCATGACTGTCGATCACCTATGTATGATCCTGCTGTGCGACAACGGAGACGCACGAAGAAGAAGAAGAAGAAGAAGATTCCAGGCTAGACTTGAGCACATCTGTAAAATCCCTGACTGAGATCTGCTAGTCAAACACAAAACACGGCAATGTGATAGCGCTCCTGTGCGCGCAAGCGGGTGCATACGCGTAAATACTTTCATGATGTCTCGAATCAGTTGACCTGTACTACGGAGGATTTGGCGTCTGTCCAGGGTCGTTGGCCCTCTCCTTTCGTATGCTGGCGGTCAAACCAAATTGCCTGCCCATAAACGGTCAATTGCAGGGTGCTTTGCCGTGCGCGACAACGTACTTTGTCACAAGGACAGCCAATGCTGCATTGTCTGTTGGGCTCCGACTGTCGCGCCACACCTTTGGTCAAGCGTGCTGCCGGTTGCGGCGAAAACAGCTGCGCCAAGGTGAGACTGGAGGGCCTTGCGTTCTTGCCGCTCGAACACATCAGCGATTTTTGGCGGTTTGTAATGATGAGCATACCATGGTGCTTTGTGCTGTACAACCGTTGCCTTTAGTCAGTTGGCAGGGTGGTTCTAAACACACATGCATTGCTTGTAATTCAGGTGCATTCCAGCACTGGAGCACTGCGAGCCAGCAACAGGCCCAAGTGGTTGTTACCAGGGAGGCCGGCAAAAATGGTAAATTGAAAAGCGCACTACAAAAGCAAGGCATTTCTGTCTTAGAGTTGCCTTTGGTTGAGACAGGTCCAGGCCCAGACAGGTACAAGACATTGCATGCTTGGTCAGCAGATTGTTCCACACTCCAGACACAGTCCACAAAAGTGGCACATTGAATGCCATGCAGGGACCAGCTAGCAAATGAGCTCGAAAAAGCAGCATTTGACTGGGTGGTCATCACCTCGCCTGAAGCTGCAAATGTTTTTCTGCAAGGCTGGAGAGATGCAGGAAAACCTCAGGTGTGAGCCAAATGTGATGTGTAAGATCAAATGCATATGCAATTTCTATCAAGCTCTTACTTATGGTCCCTCGGTGATGTTGGTGAGCTACCTGCAAGATACATTTGTTATGTCAATGGAGCTGATGGGCGTGCAGGTGCGCATCGCTGTAGTCGGACAAGGAACTGGTCAAGTGATTGAGGCTCATCAGGAGCCTCTCCTGCACATTGAGTACACTCCCCCAAAGGTCAGGTCTGTCTGCTGGTCCAGCCTGCTAAACTTGTTGTAAGGTACAGCAGCTGCACAATTTGCACACAAAGCTGCCGTCACTGTATAACTGTTGGCATGAACACCTGTTTGTGTGTAGGCAAACGCAGTCAGCCTCTCAGCGGGGCTGCCTCACATTGAAGGAGGCTCTCAGCGGGTTCTGTACCCTTCATCTGCAAAGGCTGGCTCAGACTTGCAGGTAATGCTTTGCACCGATATATGTAAACATAGAAGTGTATATGTTGCATTCACATAAGTGATCTTGATACAGACAGCATGCGGTTTCTTGCACGGTGCGCCTACCAGTTGCTCAACAGTTTGCACATGTGCACCTTGCAGTCAATGCTCGTGATTTCTGCTCTGTCAGATTGTTGTCCTGCAACAGCAGCTGGAAGCACTAGCTGTAAGGAGCTGACACGCAAGAAGTGGTGTACTTGCAGACAGGATTGATGCAGCGAGATTTTGAAGTTATCAGGTTGAACACATATGACACGCGACCAGTGTCCCAAGTTGAAACTAGCAAGCTTAAGCAAGCCTGTGAAGCTGATGTGGTGGCTTTTGCATCACCATCAGCTGTCAAGTGAGCTCTCATCCAGCATTTGATGCTCATGCTGTACAACTTGGCTTTGTCAGCTTCACAATGTGCCCATCTCTCTGCCTGTACGATGTGTTATGCAGTGTTGTATACAGTCTCTCTGTTCATTGGTTGCAGACGTGCTTCTCACGTTACCTGCAGGGCATGGCAACAGCTTACTAGGCATCAGGATGTTGACAGCATTGCCGTTGCTTGCATAGGCAGCACAACAGCCATCGCAGCAGAGAAACAAGGCTTCAAGCATGTGTACTTCCCTGAGCAGCCTGGCCTTGACGGCTTTGTCGTGTCAATTACAGACGCTCTCAAAGGTATTCCAGGGAGGGTGCTGACGGCTTGAGCAGGACCATGTCAACTGCTCTTCTGAATGCTTGTTGCCGAGCAAAAACTGCAGTTGTTCGCTGGAAAGACATTGATTGCCAGACATAATGTGATAAGGCAAGGCTCTGCAAACGTGTAGTGAACAACAAGATTGATAAGACATTGCCAAGCTGATCTGCAGACAGCTCTTGACCCTGAGGAGGAATATGCATTCTCCCTTTTTGTGTTCAAAGCCCAAAAAGGTTTGACACATGGATCCAGCAGGACATAGATTAGCTTGAGTCAAGGAAACTTTTACGTAATCGTCCTGGACAAAGCAGTGCCTGTCAAATGTATATCTGAGTGCAAACTCTCGCTTTCTACCTGTCCGTACGTTTGTTCCATACATCTATCCACTCATTCAATTTGTTGCTCTAGCTGCTTGGGTGCGGATCGGACACTCAATCTCACAGACTCAGTTTAGGCTGAGGAATATTTCATTTCGTCCTCCTCTTCTGCTTCCCTTTTGATTGCCTTTGAAGCGTTAGCTTGTGCGTGGTTCCATTTTCTGGGAGAAAGCATCTGCCCCTGAGACTCCCCAGTCCCACCACTCATGGCTGCTTTCACCCAGAAAGCTCAGCAACGATGCGCCATCTCGTACCAGTATCAGCAGTCTGATGAGCAGTCTGATCGGAGCGTTAGCTTGTGACTGGGCAGCGTTGACGTCTGACGCATGCTTCGAGATTGCTTCCTGTTTAGACTTTAGAGAGAAACTAGGCATCCAGTCAGTACGCAAAGCTTGGCGTACCAGCACCTGCTGCCTGACCGTGTAGTGGAACAAGCTTGCCTTTTACAATCTGCACCACGGTGCTGGCGGTAGGGTCTATGTTTACCTTTCCGGTGACTGCCTGATGGTCAAATTCAACTGGTCACAGTGTCACTCGGGTGTCGTCAACTAGATTCTACATCGAGCGGAGGGTTGGCGCCAAATCAGCTTCTACGATGCTATAAATCAAGACTTCTTCACTCCAAACTCGTTCCTGTACCACCTGTTGGCTGGCCTTCAGCAGATCAGTGCCCCAGAACTGCATGTTATTGCCAAAGGCAAGCACTGATTTCTTTCAATGCAAGTCTTGTTGTGCCCTGCAATTTGAGCTTATGCGACTAATGTATGCCGAGTGACACAGGTGTCTGCTATTCTCGCTTTCTGAACCGCAACTGCTGTTGCTGGTTGGCGCCCCACTGTGTCTCTTATTCTGGCGATACCAACTTCCCTGGCGCACAGACCACATTTCACAACATTGGCCGGCTGTCTCAGCTCACTTCTTTGATACTGACATGTGACCAAGATGTACAGATGTCAGAGAGCATGAAGGGGCTGAGCAAGTTGCGTCAGCTAACTTTGCACAACATTGCACCATATGCCTTTCTGTCAGAGCTCCCAGACCTGGTTGAACTGGTCACATCAGCAGGCATGCATGCAACAATAGATGTGTCTGGATGCACTCAGCTGACATCTCTGCAGGCGAGCGTTTACGAAACATACTGGGATCTTGATTTCACTGTGCTACTGCCAGCTGGTCAGATGCAATCTTTGCAGCGCGTCGTGATTCAAGACAAATGCCATGTTCAAGGCTTGCAAGCGGCAACTGCACTGACAAGCCTTGCCATTTCAATACTGGCTGCAGAGTTGGTGCAGTGGCCAAGTGTGTTACCAGCACTGCAAATTCTCACAGTGCTCCCTCAGCAGACGCACATTGGGCATTTGCCACTGGTGATAAAAACCTTGCCACTTGAGTGGCAGCATTACCCAACCTTGACACATCTTGACCTTCAGTCTTATCATGCCAAAGACTTGCCCAGCTGGTTTGGTGCTTTGCAGCAGCTCAAATCACTGACAATGCCAGATTTGAAGCTGTCTGTTTTCCCAACATGTTTGCTGAGGCTGAGTCAGCTTGAAGTGCTGAAGCTAACCACAGCAGGACCTGCTGGTGAACTCTCCGATGGTCTGGTCAGTTTGGCCTCACTGCCTTGCTTGCAACATTTATACATTAGCTTTATTGGCAATATTGCTCGTCAGCCTGAGCCAGATCCAAATGAGAATGACTTAGGTGTTGGAAGTTTTTGGCTGGTGCAAGAGCTGTCTGATGCTCTTTATGTTCGCCCACTGAGGCTACTGCCCACCAGAACTGATGCAGAAGGATTCTGTTGGACTGTTGCTGCAAGGCATCAGAGATAGATGCAGACTGCGTCACATGTAATTAGTGCTCTTGTTTGTGATGAGTGCACTGACTGACAAGCTTGTCTGGATACAGTGTTATGCAGATGCAGCACCAGGTCTATTGTTCGTGTCTCAGTTGACTGCAAGGGACCTTCAGGTAGATTTGGTTAGTGCACAACTCAAAATTTCAAACGAGCTGGAATGCAGCTACTTTGTAATACTGTTCATCGACAGCAGGATTGTGATACCAGCATGCCATGTTCCTATTGATGATGTCATGTGCCAATCGGCTTCAATGCACCTGAGACCCCACCAAACAGCCTTATCAGACAGATTTGCCAGCAGCATACATTGTTGGCACATCAAATTGTGCCTGCCCATCATTGCCCAGTTGTTGCTCATTGCAAAACTAAGTGTTGCCAGCTGGCAAGCAAAGCCCTATGCAGTGCATTCACATGCATGAGCAAAGCAACACTGTAAGCCATGTAAACTGTGGTTCGCTATCTGCAAGGAATGTGCTCTCAATCAGGTTATCTGATTGAGCCTCTTGCCAATCAATGTGAATCAATGTAAAATCATCCACATAGGCTCCATAGTGTGGCTGTCCAGGCACAAAACTGCCGGCATCAGAGCAGATATGATCCAAACTCAACCTTAAGGCTGCACGCTGGTCGTCCAGTGATTCTGGGCTCTGCATAAGGCTTGCGTAATGCTCGACAAGCTGGCAAAAAGCTGGGTCACAGGCAGCCGGATCATGTCCAGATGAAATGCTGGCAGTTGCAGGCTCATCCTTCTGCACACGCACATTGCAGACTCACAATGTGTAAACACAACATGCCAAGCACCCAATGACACAATTAGGAAGTGGTAACTCTACCTCTTTTTGCATTGTTTCACTGTTTGTGATGCAACAATGCGCTTGTCAGCACAAACAGGAACAACAGCATAGTGGCAACAAACAAGGTGGCACCCTGTCATGATGCAAGTGCATGTGTCTCGTTTTGACCTCTTGACTGACAAGGAAGAAGCAGGTAAGGAGACAGCCCACAACCTTGCAGCTCAATGTAACATGAACACAATGACAACCTGCAAACACAAACACAACAGGCACCACTGCAGCCCCGTACATTCATGCACTGCAGCATGACAGACAATGCGCAGACCTGAACGCTGCTAAACTGCTGCTTTGACCTCAGGTGAGGCGGAATCCCAGCTGTAACTTCCAGTCGTTCCCTTATTAGGGGCAGAATCAGATGCGGAAGAAGAAGTGCTCCAGGGTCATCGCATGCTGCTTCTACTATAAGGGTCTCTAACGGGAGCAGTACGGCATACTCCTCTGCATGAAGTCGCTCCATCTCCTCAAGCTGTGCTTCAAGATCACCATGTAGCTTCTGTATCTGATCAGGCTTGTACAGCTTTGGCCTCACATGCTGAAGAAGCAGCGCCATCAGTCAGATGTAAGTTGTGTCTATGATGTCTCCGCATCTCTCAGCAGGAAATGCTTCAGCCACATGACAAGACCAAAAGGATGCGTGTTGCAGACCAAGGCAAGGTTACGGTAACAGGTGACAGATACATAGAATTGAGAGCGTATCAACCAGCAGCAAGCAGCACAATTATGCAAGCAAATGGCGCAGACATATAGTGAATCATACGCCCATTGGCAGACTGACAGACAGACATGGGAGCAAGCAGGCAGGTGGGCAAGCAGGCAGGCAGGCACTGCAGTGCATCTGTGCCAACCAACAGTCGACGCGCTGTGTCAGCAGTGTCGCAACACGTACGGACCACACCTTGAGGCCTGTGATGGCTTTGTGTTCAACTACAGGGACACCTGTGTCCCTGACTTGCTGAAGGGGAGCAAAGACCTGAAAGCTCCTGTGAATATGGTCGGTTTTCAAGCGCGGACTGGCGTCATGACAAGAGGCCTGATGATTTTTTACCAAACCTATCGCAAAGCCTTGCACCTCAATGTCAACATGCGCCTGGCGGTTCTTAGCTTGCTGCCGGACCGCGCCGACAGAACCGATGCAAAATGCACAACAAGAACAGGATTTGGGGCGTTTACGGCAGCCTGGGGGCGCTGACAGGAATAGTCTTGACCGAGCAGCCCTTGTCAGTGCTCCAAGCAAAGCACACAGCATTTAAAATGCCTCCTCACAGACATTTCGAGCAACAACTTTTTGAAATCTCACATTTTGCCTATCTCGCAAGGTATCTTCGGAGTTCTGATTGTTGTTTCGTAGTATCGATGACTGCAGTGTGCTCACGTTCTTGGTTGCCAGGATCATAAGACTGACTTGCAGGTTGGAAGGAGGTCTTGGAGAAGAGGACAACAGCCGTTGACTACTGCTCGCCCTGATGCTCTCTTGTGGCAAGGGTTTGAAGCCAGCCGTTGGAGTCTGCTGATCCTGACCTGATTGCTGAGCTGAGCACCTGGGACAGGCTTCGCCAGGCTCCACGCCTGAGCTTCATCTCGCTGTGGTAAGAATGAGACCTTTGGCCTGTTTGCGCACCGTCACATGCGCTGCTGCGCCCGTCTGACACTTACATGCCGTGCAGGGTGGCTGGCACCTCCGTCACGACCCCGATGCAGCTGTGGTCGTGACGGAGGTATTGCAGCTGTATGTCAGCGTTTGCGGAGCAGTGGACACAGCCGTTGTGGCCTACCTGACAGCCTTTGGAGCAGGGGACACAGCCTTTTGGAGCCTGGCACGGTGGACACAGCCTTTGGAGCCTGCCCTGTGGCCCCTGCCCTGTCATCTATCTTCAAAGGTTCGCTGAACCTGGGGTGGATGGGCATCTGCGGGGAGCCTGTTACTTTTGCGTCAAAGCTCTCCACGGCCTGTCCCATGCAGCAATGCATGGGCTCTGTGGTAGGCAAAGATTGCATTCCCAGACATACCTGCAGATGCCGGCAGCAGGAGACTTGCTCTGGATCTACACAGCCTCCTGGCACTTGTCAGGTGCAAACGCTGTCACCTGCTTCAGCATTGTACCATGTCTCTACTGCAACAGGCGCTGACTTTAAACTGCTTTGCTGCAGATGCAGCATCTGCTGCTGTTGCTGTTGCAACAACCTGTTTTTGGGATGCTACATGGCCACACGTCCTCGTCGTGCATCCTGTCCACGCTTGTGATCTTGTGCACTTGCTGCCTGGATTGCAAGCGGCTGAGATGGCCATGGTGTTATTTCAACACCACCATTTGCAGGCGACAAACTTCATAGCTGTGTGAGATAGCAGCTTAGCAGTACTATCAGATCTGGAGGTCCCTGTTTGACTGTCATTGAGTGCTTTTAACAGCAATGAATGTCATTAGACGCAGCTTGACATGATTTTTTTCTTCACAATCTAGCAGTAAGAGCATGATTGCTGCTTGTCATGCACACCATGTACAAGTCTGACATCCACACAAATTTTACTGAGTACATACATGATTTCAAATTCACAGAACAGTCTGTCACGAGCTTGTCAATGTGTGTATTGCTTGAGATGGATATGATTGAATTAAAGAACAAAATCTGTTCACTTTAGCACGCTTGCTGCAGGTATGTGATGTTTTCCCATTGTAATGCAATATTGGTGTTGCAGCACCACAGGGGCTCTCACAGAGGCTACATGCATAGCTTAATCAGAACAGACTGACCATGGCAATTCGAAAAGATCTATCTACAATGATGGTACTCAGTAATCAGTATGTAAAATAGAAAATTTTGCTGAGCATGCAATATACAGTTAGTAATCTACCAAGGCAGGGTGGTTGATCGGGCCATGCCCTCACTCCCCACTGTCACAAAGTCATCATCAGTTTTGCGTTGAAGACGTCGCTGGACCTTGGAAAGCAGACTCCGTCTGGTATTACGCTTGCCAGACGTTCTACGGTCAATAGCTGCTGCAGGTTCTCCAAACACAGCGCCACTCTGTATGCACAGCATTTGTCAGCAGTCAGAATTTCAATTCAAGGCCACTGATCAGCATATGTCAACAATTTTTCTTGCAAGCTTATGGCCGCAAATCACTTAATGATAATAACAATAATAGTTGAAACACAGGATTAGCCGACAGGCATCAGGTGCCTGCGATGCAATGCACCCTCCAGGCAGGCTTGTTTAGAGCATATGCTCTGCGCATCACGGGTGTAGCGGGTGAACATCAACTTGTGAACATCAAACAATACAACATTGCCTCAAACAGTTCTAGGTTGAAAATGGCAATTCTAGCCTACAATCCGATTATGCAACAGCCTCCACCATGTCCTGCCTGCATCACAGCATCACTCACTTGTGAGAGAGGTCCATACATCTTCATCCTGTGGCTGGTTTGACTGCATCAACAGCCTTGCTCAGGCCAGCATCCCAACATCTGGTGCAATGACCTTCAAGGTTTGCGTCAGTTGACAGGACAGCCACCATTACATGCCTGGGTGCCCCGGTCAATCAATCAGTCAGTCAGTCAGTCAGTCAGTCAGTCAGTCAGTCAGCCAGTCAGTCAGTCAGTCAATCAATCAGTCAGTCAATTGGTTAGTCAATCAGTCAGTCAGTCAGTTTCACAAGCATTATGGGCAACATGGCTTTGAGCTGCCTCCTGATACAGCTAAAGTCTTGGCATCAATGATGATAGCTGTAGGCTCCCATCATGCCTGCAAACATTAGCGCAAACTTTTCCTGTTTTGCTAGCCCAGCAGGATCACACACAGCTTTGCGACTGGACCATCTTGCATCCCTTGCAGCGAATTGTTGTCTCGGGTCGTGAGTACCTGTTGAGGACCATGCGCATGGTGGCAGCAGCCTTGGTGGGGACGAAGGACTCCCAGAAGACCCCGGCCAGGACGGTGGGCAGGGCCCGGTGCAGACGGTGCGCTCGGGGCCAGCTCAGCATCTCCACATACCTCTTGGGCCGGCCTGTCTCATAGTCAAATGCCTGCAAGGACCACAGCTGGGTGCTGCCTGCATGAACTGTTACTGGAGTGCTGATTGCCAAAACAGCGTATCGTGCGGGGAGCCACTCAGGGCAGTATGTACCTGACCTTAAAGGGAAGACACTTGTCGGATGGATGGATGGATGGACGGATGGATGGATGGGGGGTGGGTGGGTGAGTTAGTGAGTGAGTGAGCGAGTGAGTGAAGAGTGAGCGAGCGAGTGAGTGAGTGAAGAGTGAGCGAGCGAGTGAACAAGTGAGTGAACAAGTGAGTGAACAAACAAGCGAATGAATGCATGAACGGATGAATGAATGCATGCGTGCATGAGTGAGTTAGAATTGTATGTTGTTTTCTGTTTCAAACTGGAGAGGATTGAAGGACTGTGTTGACTAGCATGCATTCAACCATGAGTAGACAGAGAAGCAACTCACACAGATGAAGATAATTTTATGTGTGGAAGAATGGACAATGTGGTAGATACACAGAGGAACAGACATGCAGACAGAGCAACAGACAGACAGATTGGCCAATGGGTCATGTGCTACATAGGCAGCTGCAAAACCTAGTATTGCACGCATTCCTCCAGACCATTGTATACAGACTGACTCATACACATTGTAGTGGCATGCCTCAAGATTGGCTTGTGCCTGCCCATTATGCCAGATATCTGTGCAGATGGTGCCCTTTGTGAAGACATTCTAATATTATGCATTTGTGCAGAAGCAATCACACACAACAGCACTCAGAACAGTTGGGCACACACCAGAGCCATGTTCCACATGCTGTGATCATTGATGACGTCCTTGCAGGTGGTCCCCAGGCGGGCTGCCATGTACAGCCCAGTGCTGCGCAGGCAGCTGAGCGCCGCTCCTAGCAAAGCTGCTGGCCGCAATACTAGCTCCCCTGCCACCACATGCCGGTCCCCCTGACTCATCTGCATGAGGGCACCCGCTTCAACAAATGACATTCTCACGCTGTCATACCCTGTGTACACTGGTTTTGAATGCAGCAGCAGTGATTCGACATGGCTTGCAGGTGGTATTACTTCACTCAGGCACAAAGCAGCAACATCCAGTCGTTGAATGTCTGCTTCTGGTACATGCCTGACAGACAAGAATGCTTTACCCATTTGCATAAGGGCACAACTTCCAGCAAATTTTACCATCCATATGTGTCCACTGAATCTGAGTGCAACAGCACTTTAGCATAGCATGCATGTAAGCGCTGCCTCACCCAGGTTTAGAGAAGCATCACGAGAGCAGAACGCGGTGCCTGCACCTTCTGGAAACATGCATGATGCAGAAGAGCGCCGACTATAGTCACATGCCATCGAATCATGACTCATCCGACACCCCGTCTCGAAAGTACAGGTGAGTGTGATGCGGTTACAGCCTCACCTGCAAGGCTGGGAAGCGCTTGGCAAGGTACATGACTCCTGGGGACCAGCTCTTGAAGGCGTTGATGAGCACCTTGGCGGCCAGCCAGCAGTTGAGGGCTTGCATGCCTGTTCCTACTAGACACCGCGTTATGTGTCCCAGGCTCAAAGGCTCGTGTTGCTTTTGCTGATACACCCTGCAGGACATGGTGTGTATAACATTTGGCAGAACGTCTTTCCCATTGACTGCTGAGTACATCATAACCTTGATGTTTAGTCATGACATACGTGGAGCTTGCTATGTGTTCTTGTGGCAGTAGCTGACATCCTGCATGCCACTGCCTGATAGACTCTATCATGTATGTCTCAGGCTCAAATGCTTGGGGTGCTTCTGCTTCGCATGCTGCCGCATCTTGTGATGACAATGAAAATGACAACAGAAATCATGCACCTAGCATTAATGTGGCATCAGGAAAGCAACAGAAGCAGCCTGGAAAACATGTCTTCTGCTGCATAAGAGTTGTCATGTTTGACACAGGAGGAGGCTGCAGCAAGACTGCAGACGGAGCTTGGTGTGCTGCAGTAGCAGCTGAACACAGAGCGCAATCTGGTGGTGGAGGCCCACACAACCCTTGCCACCACACAGGTATCATGCTTCACAATGCTGTTTTTAGCTTTGTGGTTATGTTTGCCTTCTGTTGCTTGCGTCGCATCTGCACTCTTTTCTGCTCCAACTCTTACATGACAGCAGTGTGGTGTGCTCATGTCCAGCTCCCAACATTGACTTTTGTTTGCTGCTGTGCTCACGCAGCACATGATGTGCTGGCTTTGCAAAGTGCAGCCTCTTGCTCTGGCTACGTTTCTGAGCTTCACTGTGACATACTCATAATTGACTGCACATTGTTGATGGTGATGGGTGATTTGTATGCAGGAGGAGGGTCGGCAGCTCCTTCAGAGGGCTGAGACCACCGAATGCCAGGTCTGCCACCTGCAGGAAGACAACCTCAGCCTGTCTACCAAACTGGCAGACATCCAGCAGCAGCTGCCAGCGCTGCAGTCACAGCTTCAGGTGAGAGATTGGACCTGCAGATTTCAGACATCCTTTCATCCTTGGAAGCATGTGCATCTGCTTCCCCATCTACGGGCACATGCAAATGATATGGTACAATTTGCAGGATGCTCTGTGGCTGTCAGACCTGGACACGATTGTAAGCCATGGAGGACAGGAAGATGAGGAGGTCACAACCCCTCAGGTTTTTGGGTCCACCTTGGGGTCCCCCTACATTGGTGCAGGCTGGGGCCATCTGACTGCAGGGGGCTCCAGCTCCAGCTCCAGTGATGCACAGAGCCTCCCACTGCACAATGCAGATGCATCTGGCATGGAGGACGCTGCAAGCAGTCCAGATGCAGGGAGCAGTGTATATGCGTCAAGCACTGCAGATGCTTCTGAAGGTGGTGATGGAGGGTTCAACTTGAAGGAGGATGGCTAGGAAAAGGTGCAGAGGAAGATAAAGAAAGCAAAGGCATCCTGGGATGGGCTGAGGCAGGGTTCTAGGAGCAAGGCTGGGCGTTCTGGCAACAGGGGAAAGTCCAGGCTGGGCAATGACAGCAATGTGTTGGAGGTTCCTAGGATCAAGTGACGTATGGACAGTAGAAAACATACCGTAGCACTGATGTTGAATTGCCTGCATTGCTTCATTGTTGGAGGGTGTTTTGAACGTGCAATGAGCACACGCGCTTTGTAAGCATTAGCTCAAGTAAATGGTAACTAGTCAAAGGTTGCAAGCAGTCATGCACAGTCTTGCAGCTACAATGCTGCATGTGTTCCTCTGCACGTATGCATGCATAGACAAGACTGGAGATCAGGTCAGCCCCATGTCAACTAGGTATTGGTTTCTGCTGGAAGTTTGTCAGACGAATACATGCAATGACCACTGGTCAACAAGAGCCTGAGCGTCTGCATGGTGCATGCTGGCCTTATGCCACTCCCCGATGCATGTGTACTGTTCAAACAGGCACAGGCAATTTTCACAGTTGAAGACCACACGAAAAGCAGCAAAAGTTGTCTGCTGCTGTGTCACCGCACTTAGCTCTCTACCTGCTGACAATCACTGATCAACCAAGCAGGCCTTTGAACGTGCGCTTGATAACAAGAACAGCACTGATGTCAACTTTGCAGTAATGGCTTTGTATGTATAAGCCACGAGCACTGACAAGATGTAATGTCTGCTTAGCATGCCGTCTTAGTCAGTCATTGCAAAGTCCTGAGCTGCGGTAGTCTTGTTGACACAAATTTGTGTAAACGATTCTTCACTCTAAACTCAAATATATGGACTGCTGGCACGCTGACTCTTGGGAGTCTAGGCTAGTAAGCGACGAAGTGGCCTGATATAAGTCAAGTAAATGATGAACGAGTTAAGAAATGCACTAGCACCTGACCAACAAGCTTCAGTGCACCCTGTCATAGACTTGCCATCGCGCAGAGCTCAATGATTTATCAAGAAGGGTCAAACATTGTAGCTTGTTGCTCATGTTTAATGTGCTCGTAGACTGCAGGTTCCATGTAGCCTGCTTTTTTGATACTAGGACTTGCCTTGCGCTGGTAAGCTGGCAACACCTGGAGTGGAAGCTCTGCCAAGTTGTCACCACCTGTAGGGAAAGCAACTCGAGCAGCAGGGTCACAGCTCCACTTAGCTCTCCTGATCACAGTGAATGGAGAATCCAGACGCATGAGAGATAGCAGCTTTGAGCAGCAGCCCTAGTCAGAATCTACTGAGCTCGTTTCCTCCTCAGATTCAGCTTCTCGAAGCCAGGCAATGAAGGCAGCAGCTTTCTTGAGGTACTTGCGCTCGTGTTCTTCTGCCATTTGCTTCTCATCAGCCCAAACCAGCACCGCATCTTCCTCTATAATGTCATCATCGTATAACAGCTTCACCACCTGCAATGAAAAGGACCACCAATGCATCAGCAGTGCAAGAAGAGCAGCAGGTCAGATGCAAGCTAGCCGGTATGAATCTCTGCAATTCATCAGTCGATCCATCCTCACATATTTGTAAGAGCAGCCAGGGCCAACCGCCCAATTGCACAATGCTTCATTTCCTTGACAAAATATACATTTTGAAAGAAGGTCAGACAATGTCATCATCAGAACAAGTACATTGCCTGCATGACATACTGGTTTCATTCTTGATAGGTTGAATATGTCTGCAATCAGCACAAGGTGTGCACATGATGATACATGGCACTCAACATCTGTGGATCTGCTTGATGAGATGCGGTGCAAGCAAGACATGCCCTTGTGGTTGTAGTCTCTCACCTGCTGGAAGACAGCCTCAAAACAGTGACCATGGGCAGTGTGGTCCCTTTCCTCTTCACAGTACTCCTCTAAAGTCAATAGCAACTCCACCTGCCCAGGATCACGAACATGTAACACATGTTGAAGACTGGCCAGGCAGGGCCACCACAGATGTAACTTGATGCCAGGTACAACTGAGCTGCAATCATGCATGATGTTGGCTTATAAGCCATGTATTTGGCTACTGACTTGGCTGTCACTCAACAACTGGCTGTCACTCAACACTGGACAATCAACACATGAGAAGCCTGACAGCATGTCTGACACAGCAGGTTGTGAGACTCTGATCTGGGCCCTTTTGCCAGCGTAATTTCTTCAAAATCTTCAACGACATACAAACAAGCAGATGCGCAATGCATGTGTGCAGCTCTTTTACATGCCTGTTCATCCTGCGACTTGAGGAAGCGCTGCAACAACGGTGCCCATTCATTGAGCTTGCAGCTGAGGCGTTGCAATAGCTCCCCTCGCCCGGCCTGCAAGCTCACAAGGTCTCTTCAAGCAATCATCCTGACGCTTGCATGCTGTGTGGGGTATGCTCAGTGTCAGTGTCACTAGAATGCTGATACAGCGTCGCTTCTGCAAGTAGCATCTGCTGCCCTTGTCAGGGATGATGAGGTACAGAGGTCATAATCTGCATGCATGCTAGAATGTGCAAGCCAGTGGCAGCTGATGTGCGCCAAGCTACTGCATGTTTCTGAATAAGGGCGGTCAGAGCATGGCTAATTGACTGTAAACATGTTGAAACCCTGCCACAGATTGGCACCATGTCCCTTGCATTGTAGCAACTTTGATGCAGCAGCATAACAACATGTCATGCTGACATGTTACTACGGCGGCACAGTGGACTGTACCTGAGACTGAATGTCTGGGACAGTTGACTGGTACAAACTCTGATACTCTGCTTTGCACACAGCAGGAGGTGGCAGACAAAGGTCAAGTATGCTGGCAAACACGTGCCGTGCACAGTCTGCAAATGTGCGGTCCTCAGCAATCTTCAAGCCATTCAGCTCTATGACGGCCAAATCCTGATCGTACCCCATCTTTACGCAGCGCAAGAAGGTTTCTGACACCTCCTTCTTGAATAGAGCCTGTATGAGCAGAAACAGGTCACAGCGTCACCAATACAACAAAACAGCAGACTTAGTAGTGTGACCATGTTGTCATCACCTGCAGCAAACAGCTATAGAGCTGCTGATGGCCATACATGCCAGCAGCAACAAGCATCAATGTTGTTGGCAATGCGCTATGTGTGCGACAAGTTAACAGGCATTTCAGAGGCTCAGGACAGAGACCATACATGTAACAGGATACACAGTGGCATTGTGATACTGTGGCGAATGATGTACTGCCCTTCCAGCAGCCAAGGGCACGCAAAGCTGTACCTCCGTATCCTGGACCACAGGTTCCATGTGGTCTTGCTGCACATCAGCAATGCTGCCCTCATCAGAGTCAGAGTCCCAGGTGTACTGTGGGGGATTGGGTGGCAGGGATATGCTATGTAGGCGCTGCTCCTGCAAGTCTGTAGGTGAGGGCCAAGCAAAGCCGGCACCTCCTGTCCCAACTACTTCCTCGTCAAAGTCTACGACCACTGCAGCAGAGCACAACACCATTGAGTTGTGGATCCTATGTGCCTGGGTTGACATGGTGGGTTGCAGCTTGTGTGGCAGAGCCATAGCACCAGTAAAAAAGCTGCCTGTCTCAGCTACGCTGATAGTGATACTTCACCAGCAACAACTCACTGCACAAAGCACAAAGCAAGGCATACAATATGATCTGAAGGCTTGACAGGCTCCTTAGTGAGCTCCACGCAAATTCATCGCTTATAACTGAAATGTACAGCGTGGACTGACACCAAAGCTGTTTGAGTAAGCGCAATGACAAGTACTACAGACAAAGCTGAGAGCGCTGCTGGTAGGTCTAACCTTCTGGAGTCTTGCCTTGAGCCAGGGCCTTAGCAGCCTCTTTGGCAATGCCCTTGGGGCCTGGGACCCCACCTCTCTGCCCACGCTGATGGCTTGAGATAGGGCTTGCACTATTTGGGGATGCTGCTATTTGACCTGCAAGGCCAGTGACAACAGACATGAGACGGTCCAATGATGCGTGCGAGCTACTTTCAACAAGGGGGGATTGTCACATGAAACGTAACAGAATCCATGGCTGGCAGGAGGTGCCATTACTGAAGCAGTGACATTGCAGGTGCTCATTTAGCAGCCATGTCTGCATGCACACCCTCAAGCCAGATAGCCTTGAGCTGTCACACAGCTGGACCTTTGCAGCAGCTGTACCCATTTACATGCCATTTGACACGGAGATGTGCAACATGCAGACGCAAAAGGTGATGAGCTGGAGCAAACTGCGCTTTTGCATGCAGACTCACCTGCTGCTGAGTATTCTACATCTTCATCGACCACGCTGGACTGGTTGTTCTGACTTTGGCAGAGACTGATACGAGTGTGTGGAGGCACCTGATGGCCAGCCCCAATGACTGCCTACAACCACATCAGGACTGGCTTGCTCATGCTCCATATATCATAGTCGACCATCCCCACAGTCATGTGAACACCCAAAAAGTGTTAGCTTTCAATGCAAGCTGCCAACATTACATGACCTCACTGGCACTGGAAAACACCAACAGATGCAAACAAAGCAGCTGGACACAAGTTATGGCAGATTATGTGCCAGGCCTGATGAGACAAGTTAGGAGAGTGACCTGGAAGGAAATGACAGATCCTGGGTGCACAACGGCATCATGCATGATGACTGCCCCCTCACACACCATGGCCGAAGTCAACAGGGCTCCATCACCCACTCTGACATTGTCTTGGATGTAGCAGCCATCCATTCTCACTCCCCTACCAATGTGACAGTTACGGCCAATGACTGAGCAAGTCACCTACGGCAGCATGCATACTATTTCAATACTTAATTGCTAAATGCAAGGCGGTGTAGAACAAGACAAATGCACTGCAAGCAGCATGTACAAGCCACATGCAGCCAACGCTCGCAGGAACAACGCATTTCAGACAAGTTTGTATGCTGCATCAACTGTGGAATCCTGCGCTGTACAGATGGCAGGCTGTGACCATCGCAGCTGATATGCCAAGTCTGTGAAAAACATCCCATCAGCTGCCAAGTCTGTGAAGAACATCCCAGGGCTGCCAAGTGCGACTGCTGGCAAATGGCTTCCTTGTTCTCATCCACGCATGCAAAGCAGTAAACCTTACCTGCGTGCCCTCATCCAGACTGGATCCATTGCCAACAGCACTATCCCTGCCAACAAGTGCAGTGCGAGCCACCTTGACATGTTGTTCCCTGCATCACATGTCTGCTCTATGCAACAAGAACAAATATCTGAATGACGTTGGGCTCTAGCTGCAGCCAGCACTTCGTTCATCACGTATCAAACACTCGTCCTCCCCTAGGGTCGGGTGCATTACAGTCCCGAGTAGCTCCCTAAATGAGGTCCTGTTTCAACAGCCAGTGTAGCAAAAACAACGGGTTGATGTGGTCAAAATCAGGTTCATGATGTTCACCCCAGCTTTTGCTACTGTGGCCAGAGCACTGAGCCACGACCATAGTGCTCATTGGACCCTAAACATAGAGAAAAACATAGTGCTCATTTTGTTGTGAGCAGCAGAGGCAAACAATGACAGGTCGCTCAAATGAAGCAGACTGGTGCTGTTGGTGAACACCTGTAGCTGTTCTGTCGCTTGAAGCTGTATGTGGATACAGGGTCTGCACCGTGAAGGGAGCCACTGTCCACAAGAAAAGGAAATGACCACCGCTGCAACACTGCCCTCGAAATTGCATCATAAGAGCGCAGGTTGCGCACTTGGCATGCAAAGCCGCTTTCCACCTCGTGAACATGCATTGTATTGCCAAGCTCCTCCTCACTCAGCACTCCAGATATAAAGTCATGTTCAATGTTCTGCATGTACAAACACGCTTACATCCATACCACCCTGATATCAAGCACAACAGGTGGAGAAGTGTCACTCCTCAACAGCAGCTGTTAGCTATGGTCACAACTATCGCTCTTGCATAGAGTGCAGAGATGGCAAAGTTGTGTGTCCTGCTACAGAATCTGAATAAATACAATGGCAACTTACCTGATAGTCAAAGTTGTCTGAAAACAGCATGAGGACATCTGGTGCACAGATGTATATGCGTGCATCCAGCAGGTCAGTCCTCAACGAGATCATGTCCCGCTCTGAGAAGTTCTGTGCATCCAGAGTCAAGTGCTTCTTTTGCTTGCTGCTGTCGAGATCTTCAAGCCTGCAGACGATGTTCACCCCTCAAGATGACATTATGTCCACTGTGAGTAGAGCAGGGCTGAAAGGCTCAAGCGGACAAGCAGTCAGCGTCACAACTCTGACACCACAGCTGCACCGATACTGCTGCTGAAGGCATGATGACACATTTGATGTCTCACACATGAAGTCTGAAGATGCAAAAGGTGAACATGCAATTGGCATGTGTGCATTATCATGGGCTGAGGATATGTACCTGAGCAGGCGACTAGATAAAGGGTCCAATGCTACAAGGATTTCTGATTCTCCAGCCCAGCATTTGTGCTTGACATTGCGGGAACTTTGCATTACCTGCATATCAAGACATCGTTGCAGTCAGTGCTGATGCAAGATGACATAAGCTGCTTGTGCTACTGAGGGTCGTGTCGAGCTGTGCATGCCAGCCGAAGTTATGATGCTGTGCTTACCATTGTCATGATTGCATGTCGGTCCTCAGTTCTCCTCTTCTTGTGAGCCGAAATGATGCTTTTGAGGTCCAGGTTTGAAATCACATCACCGCCCATGAGCACAAAATCACTCTTGATCAAGTCTTTCTGGTCCATCAGGCGCAGAGCTTCTCCAGCAGATAGGCAAGATGTGGAGATGACTATATGTAGCTTCATCGCTTTCTGCTGAGACCACTTAGGACTTGCCAGATGTGCCTGTACCTGCTCAGAGTGTGCACAACACACAACAAAGACCTGCCACACCAGGCAAGGTGAGCACAACGTCCAAGAGCAATGTACTAATTTCAAGCAAATGTGCATGTATGAGCAGGCTTTCAAAGTCAACTTGCTGTGCTGACCAACCTCTTCAACTCCAGAAGCAGCCAGCCATTCAAGGGTATAGTCCATCATAGGCACGTTGACCAATGG
>JAABUP010001521.1_pt1 | contig 48682 bp, 75 predicted proteins | sample 5559201 | NCBI WGS metagenome assembly JAABUP01 (sample SAMN10711887, study PRJNA513373) | rock metagenome | isolation source: Antarctica rocks | place: Antarctica
GATTGATTGATTGATTGATTGATTGATTGATTGATTGATTGATTGATTGATTGATTGATTGATTGATTGATTGATTGATTGATTGATTGATTGATTGATTGATTGATTGATTGATTGATTGATTGAATGATTGATTGAATGATTGATTGATTGAATGTCCTGGGGGGCAACTGGGACTCAACAGACAAAAAGTTCAGTTCAGTAAATTCATACAGTCAAAATTTGCTTCCTACATGCAAAGCATTCCCTAAGGAAACTACCACATGCATTTGGTTCACACAAAGACATAAAGTCTGCAATAGTACAGCAGTGCCGCAAGAGGTCCAAATAGACAGATATGGCTGTACGCTGGGCAATCAAAAATAAAGTGCTGCTCGTCCTCCACACAATCCAATGACTTGCACACTAGACACAGCCTCTGTGTGTTATCTAGGTGAACACCGTCAGCCCAGCGGCCTGTGTCTACCGGCAGACCATGGCATCCAGTTCTAAACTTACTAATTAACCTTCTATTGGACACACACTTGACAACAGACAGATACTCTGCATATTTGTACTCAGGCTGCATTGTCCTATACAACACCAAGCTGCTGTGCTGAATGTCTGCAAAGTACTCAAATGCATGCTGATGCTTAGCCCTTTCTATGACAGATGCAATGTCAAAATTGTGAAAAAGCTGCTGCTGTCCTAGATGTCCATGAAGAAAATCACCTAGATAATGCTGCCAACTGTCTTTGACTGCTGTCTGGTTCAAGGCAAAGCCATCAACCATTGCAAGCTTAACAAGACGCACGTTGTCTTGTGCAATTGTCCTATGATGATAACGCAGAATCTGCTGCCAAAAGTGAACTTGCAATGGAAAGCGACCCAACTTATGAGGAGAACATCAGCTGCACATGCGGCTCGGGTGAATCTACCGAGGCTTTATACAGGCCTTACATGAGAGCGGCACAATGGCACATCGTGCAGCTACATGTTGCTTAATTTTGCATACTGCATTTGACAGATAGGAGCATATACAATGCCTGAGCCAATCGAAAAGCTGAAGTGAAAAAAAACTCACATGGTAACAAGTCAAGCTAATCCCAAGCAAAGCTGACAGCCTGCCTGTGCACAGCAGGAACTTGTGGTGTTTGGTGAAAATATAGCTGCATCATTGTGACCTTATCTGGCCATGCTCAGTATTGCATGCTTTGGTGAAAACTAACTTCTGGTCATCGTATTGTCTAAAAGGGTGTAATCTAAAGGGTATGGTCTATACGGACCCCTATCCAGATCATTAAGATGTGGGCCAGTCTATTTGCTCTTGACTGCACGCTGAAGCTGATATCATAAGCCTAGCTTGACGTGTGGCTTCAACAACTCAAACATGGTCACGATAGCATCCTCCGCCCATTCCTCATTTCTGACAATGTCAAGGGCTGTCAACTGCGGAAATTGCAGCAGTGGCATGAAAGACAGGCTTGACGAGAACCGACACATGCTCATGCCAATACTTTGCAAGTTTGTCAATGCTGTCATCATAGCAACATGAGCGTCATGCAGGGGCCAGCCTTCAAGCGACAGATGTGTCAGCTGGATGAGAGTGATGAAGATCTGCCAGTGACGCTTGCACCATACTTTGACACAGGCAGGCGTAACGACTGCAAGTTGGTCAAGTTGCTCAAGCCCCTGACTGCCGCATCTGTGACCGAGTTGCTCAAATCCAAGTCAAGGGTCACCAAGGACTTCAAGATTGTAGCTTTATGCAGGACAGTGTCATGGACGCCTCTGCACTGTATTCGAGACTGGAAGCTCTGAAGCTTGTCAACTGACTCTGCTGCAACACGAACTGCTGACCCACAGGTAGCTGTGACAGAGTGTAATACATGCCAAGACTTCGCAGCCCCGTGATAGGCTGCAGTCTGTTGAGAAAATTCTGTACGTCCTTGGATGCAGCAAGGAAGGTCACATCGAGGGTCGATAAGCCGGAGAATCTGTGAGCAGCCGACGGAAACCGTTGCAGCTGGGTCTTGGTCAACCAGCCATCCTTACCAACCCGCCGCAGTGGCTGCACCATGCCAGCTCTTACTGGCGAGACGCAGCGCGGGCAGGTCATCCGCATCCACATATTGAGCCACAGTTTTGTACAGCCCCGCAGGAATGTGTGGCAATGTTACACCATCGCCAGCGGCAACGGTATCAGACATGTTAGCCACATGTAGTCTCCTCACCTCCTAGCCTGAAGAACCTGAAGAGGTGGGGTCAGCGGCGGGGACTCGAAATTCGCTTGAGACGAGAGTTGCAAAGCTTGTTGATGCTGGTCACCACAACAGTCGACAATCAAAGCATTTGTTGCTGGGCAGTGCCCAAACGGAGGGGGAAAGACTTGCACTGTTGGGCAGGCTAGAGCATCGGGCCCGGCCGGGCGTCTTGAGATGTCGGAGTATGGGGAAAACTCTTCACTGTGCTGGAAACCTGCAAGGGCGACCTTTGTCATCCCGCCCGGTCGTTCTGACCACGAGTCTTGCAGACCGGCCGGGAAGGCGTATGGTGGTCCGGTGAGAGTGTCTGCTGTGTCTTGACTGCTCTGTCCCTCTTGCTGCGCTTTTTCAACTTGGTTCTTAAAGCAGAAAAGGCGTCTGTTGACAGCTGATAAACCAAAATGCTTTGTGCTCAGGCTCTGACCACATACCAGAGGTCTACATCCGCAGTGCAAGCATACTGGCAGACAGCAAGTGCAAACAGCCTTTTTGTACAGGGGGCACAGTTTTCAGCAGCCCCTCGCAAAGTCACTCAAGAGGGTAAGTGGAGCCTGCATAATTTGCAACCAAAACTTCCCTTGTGACTCAACACATGCAGCAAGACGCGTGGCTGTTGAAGCTGCGCTACGGCTGCAAATGCCATTTCTGATGTCCTGCAGCTCAGAAAGACCACATCATTCTAGGGACAGACAACTACTTCAAGTGTTCACAGACAAAATGGGATCAGCACGTTGGTGAAAGGCCACCCAGGACACGTGGCGTGCCAGGTGTGTGACAGTTGTGATAATGTCAGCCCGATTGACAGTGCAGTCATGCATATCAAGACATGTTGTGAACCTGGGCAGGCTGTGGCCAATTCAATACCTGGCTGTTGTGCATCGCTACCCAGCTTGCCAAGGAAAATCATAGCGCCAAAGTTCAATTTAGTGTAAGAGCCCATCAACACCAAATCAGCAACTATGAGCCAACCACAGCAAGCAGCTGTTTCATGCCTGTTGCATGGCAGAGTCCAGCATGTGCACGAACCAGCTAATTCTATTCCCGACGTGCATGTATGTCTATAGGCAGCCTGCCTGCTTCCCTTGCAGCTCACACGTGACCTATGTCACGCCATGCACGCTTCAGATTGCCAGCACACACACACAAACAATTTCGATGCAATCGTGTCATGCCTGTAGGCTACACTGGATGCCAGCCAAGGCCCGAGCAGATGAAAGGCACCCCTGACCACACGCAGCGCACAATCAGGGCTTGTGACCCAGAGGGTGAGAAGACCCACTGCCGCCTCATCCCCAGCTATGCCGGCTTGGCCAATGCAACCAGTGTGATGCAGCAGCAGTCATCCAGGGGGGTACCCAAACTTGACCTGGGCACTGTCTCTGCTCAGAGGGGTCATGCTGGCAAGGACCCATGTCTGCTGGCTGGTCAGTGCAGCAGCCGTGCAGCATATGGGATTCAGTCTAGCTCTGCGAGGCCCCAGCCAAGCCCCGTGAGGACTCAATCAGGCCTCGTGGGGGTTGTTACAAGCCCTATGGCAAGTGGATCAAGCCCCATGGGAAATGCTTGCACTCCTGCTCATTCCAGGTCAGAAGGCGGAGCAGCCCCCGCGCCAGCATACACTGCAAGGCCAGCCACATCTGGAGCATCATATGAGGGCTGCTATGGTCAGGGGGGCTTCCAGCCCATGTCAGCCAGAGCAGTTCACAGACCTTGCACCACTGGGCATTATCATGCTTCTGGTGCCAACACCTGGCGGGGGACTTATGGGTATCCTCTTGCCCTGGGTAGTAGCAGGTAATCACAAGGAAATCAACATTTGCTCCATCAGCAATTTCCACCTCACAAGCTGTGCAACGCATGATGGGACCACCATTTGTGTGCAGTGGTGCTGGACCAACCTTGTGCTGAGGTGAGCATGCATTTGTTGTAAGAGACTCTGTAATTGCAATTGTCATGTATATTGCGGTCTTCACATGCTTGCATAAAGCAGCTGATTCTGCTTTCCCCGTGCTTGCTTGAGATGATTGTCGATATTAATGCCATGCTGTGTTGCAGAAATCGTGGCAACGAATGCTATGGAGGTGTTCGTAATTCATCAAATGGCGTCCCGCCCTATGGACTTCAGACAACATACTGCCGGGGCTGGTAGTCCAGGGGGTGACCTCAAGGCATACAGTATATATGTGTACTGACCGTGTGGCCCTTTCACAGCAAAGCGGTTCATCTGCTGTGAACATGTACAAAGTAACCAAACTGACTCATGAAATCTTCACTGTTGATGTTCAAGCATTGTTTGCTCATTGGTCTGATTTCAGCTAGCCTCATCACGAGAGCATAGTCCAGTAGCTAAGTTTGGACTATCAAGCGGCTGAGCTGCAGCAGAAAGCTTGCAAATGCTTGAAAGGAATTTGTGTTAAGCGCACATCAATGCTCTAGCATCAGAATAAATCAGCAAACCGCTCAGTAAAACGCCAGTTGGCTGTGACAGGAACATAATTGCTTCAAGCTTTGGGCTGCTTGTTCTTGTTACTCTCAAACCAGTCCTCAGCTGGCAACTTGCATTCAACAGCATCACAGATATGCAGTGTGTCATTTGCTGCTCCTGCACATCAAACTTCACCAGATTAGCTGCCCAGCAACTCAATACTTATAAGGCTCAGCCATTCATGATTTATGCACCACGTGGTCAATCATATGTGTGCCCACAATACCCAACACAAAACAAGAGCTGCCTTGCACCACTTTTACACCTCTCACCGCCATCAGACTGACCAACAGTAGCTGGAGCTGGGATGATGCGTGTCTGCAAGGCCGCACCGGCCTATGTGCATCAAAGCATGCTTGGCGTGTACCAGACAGCAGTTCCAGACTGGCATACCTGTCACTAAAGCAACTGCTCCAGTGCCTCTGCTTGATGCTGTCTCACCAGCGGGCAGAGCCTGACGCTGCTTGGCCTGCCTGCCTTTCTGAGCAACTGCTTGTGGGATAGGTGCTTCCAGCATGAGCAAGCCACCCTGCAGCTGACTCCTGTCACCCCATTTCAAGAGCTTCTTCTGTTCCTGGCCTGTCTGATTCCATCTGAATGCTGCCGCATCCAGCGCCTGGCGCCGTGCGTCATTGACATAACCGGGAAAGAACTTCATTCCTGCAGCGTGAGGCATTACACTGTGGACAAACATGTGCTGGGCATTGTTGTTGACAGAAGCCCATGTTGTTTGGAACAACTCTGTTGCTATGAGGCCTGTCGCAAGGCAGCCAACATGGAAGGCCTGGCAGTGAACATGGTGAATGCATTCGCAGCTTGCATGCAGCTTGTACAACAGCTGTCACATTGCAAGCTGTTGCACTTGCACATGCACACGCGCTGTGATGCAAAGAAGCAGTCATGGGTCTACATGCTGCAACAAGACAGTCGTGCACGCTGTGAGAAGGAAAATTTTCACGCTTGCTGAAACCAGGAAACAGGCCGATGCCTTGCAGCAAGCACAACAGGCAGACGTGCTACAACAAGCAGGGACAGGAGGTGAGTGAGGTGAGCACAGCACCCGCCACATTCTCCAGCATTTCCAAAGGCACTGAGAAGGCTGTGAGAGACATGTCAGGTTGGATCTGGTCGTTGGGCATGACAAAGGCCCCAACTGACACCTTTGGGGCTCCAAAGGGCAGCCTGGATCGAGATTCAGCGAGCACTACCTTGTAGAAGTGGGTGGGTACTGCCACCAAACAGGGAGGCTTGCCTGCACTCAGTCACATTATGACACCAAAACATTGGGCTTTCCACTGATGCTTATCAACTCTTCAACAAGCAGACTGCATCAGCAAGCACAGGCTGACTGGATCAGCAGTGACGTAAAGCACGGAACACATTACAGGATAGAGCATGCTGATAGTGCCTAGCAGACCAGACAGGAAGCATGGTGCTTGGAAGCAATGAAAGTCCCTGTGGCGCTGCCGCTCAAACAAAAATCCCCCACACAGGAACAGAAATGCTTGGAGATGTAAGCTGCAGAGATGTTTGTGACTATGAGACAAACCTATCATAGGATAGTGCATGACGTAGCCCTGGACCGTCCTCTGGGGCACGTACAAGGGCCCAGTCACAATGTACACATCGTCACTGCTCCAGGCAAGTGTCTTCACAAAACGCTCAAACCTTGCCCAGTAGTCTCTGCCTTGCAGCGCACAAACAGCATCAGAACAGAAGTGCAATGCAGAAGTTGGCATGCTGTCAGTGTGCGCAACACAGCAGTAGCTGCAACTGCCGCTGTGATGTATGCAGCATTACTGACACATAGAAGCATATAAGCTCAATCATTGGTCTGCATGAAGAGGCTTCAGCTTGTACAAGGACAGAGTTTAATACAGCCACCAAAGAATTTTGTCTCCTTCCTCTTTCATGGCCACATTTCTTTGCAGCAATAACAATACAGAAAGCTCACATCATTGGAGGGCTGCAGACAAGCAGCAGAAGCAGCTCACCTGTTGAAGCCCTTTCCAACCTGGGGTGAGATATTACTCATGCTGAAGGTCTCTGACAAGCCCACCCGGTTGCCTTTATGGTTGGCTGCAGGTGCCTGTCAATGCATTACTGGCATCGAATTGCGTTTGCACATGCTGCAGTACATGTTACAGCATCTGGCACACAGGCAGCCCTCAAAGCATTGGAATGGCAGATCTTCTGACAGTCCGTTCAGTGATCCTTCACGTTGGTGCTTAGGTAAAAAGCTGTGTATCAGCGCTCATCTCAGTCAAGACATGCTGATATGCGGTATGAGCAGCAACAGGGAGTTAATGTTCATTTGTGCACTGAGATAAATTTGCCAGTTATGTGCATACGCGCGGGTCTGAGCACAATTTAAGGACTTGCAGGCTTACCAGATGGCCTCGATCAAAGCCAGAATTTCTGTAGTCGTCTAGCCTGCTGCGAAAACGCGGCTCAAGCCCAGCATCCTCAAAGAATCGCACGTCAGCTCTGCCAGAGAAAAACATGCTGTCAGCAGATTAGCGGACAGCATTGCAATCTGCTTCATAGCTTGTGACAGACAAGCGCATGTCACCTGCTACCCTTGCCAGATGAGGACTCTTTTGTGATGTGCTCCAGCACCCATTTTGCATTTCTCTTGGCACTGTCAAACGACAGTACAAAGTTTTGATGGAAACGTAGGTTGTCTGTGCTAGGTAGGCCTGCAGAAGTGCAAGCAACTGAGAAGTTTGCTGTGTGTGACAGAATAGGCATGGCAGCATCAGGTGACATGATGTTGTGACCTGGCGCGGTAGCTTACCATATTTCAGGCAGTGGTGCTGAACCACAGCAGTTTCGGGTGTTGAAGCACTATCTGCAGTATAGCGCGCCAGTCTTCTGTCAACAGAGCACAGGGCCAATTGGGAACCTGTTGCGCAGCTATTGAACAAGTTGGCTACCTCTGACTATGTTGCGCTTGACATACCAGTAGCTGGCTGCACCACCCAGCCCCAGTCCAAGGACGCCACTACCCAGAAGCCTGTATTAAGATAGTGTGTAAGCCTCCAGCTAATGCTGACGTATAGCAAGTGATCAGTTCTAGCATGCTTGCTAGCTTGCAGTGGTCAGACTTGCCTCAGCCAGTCTCGGCCCATGCTGGTATCAGCTGTCAAGCCTCATGACGATGACGCTCGTCATGCGTGTGGCTGGCTTGGGGTAATTTTGATGGCGTTGCCAGCTGTACGCTTTTTGCAATTGTGTGGGACTCTGCAATCAAGTTTTTGAGTCCAGTCAACGTATTTGTTGCTTTGTGATCATCAGCAGGCCCGCTGACAGCCGTCCCACCGTGATGCAAGGTTCTGTTGGTGATTTGTTGCGGTCTGCTTGCATCGACGGAGCGAAGTATCGCCAGACAGATACTGTTGGGAAGGTATTAGCGCATATCAGCTTGCTTCCATACTTGGGGTTGTTCTATCAGACTGTCGTGTTTTACAGTCGCAGGTAACTGTTGCAACATACACAGCTGTGTGCGTGTCTCTGCTTTTCGACGGTTCAGAAGTTTTGCTGGCACCGTGCAGAGAGATCTCAGAGGGACTCTTCTTGCTGGGCTCTTTGGTCAACATAGGTGAGCAACTCTCGAGAAGCTCTACAATGACCAGCACTTGAATCAGCTACTGCAGTTGAGTGATGTTGCCAGACGTCCCTGCAGCTTGTGGGCGCTTATTGAAAAAGGCAATACACCAAGTGCGACCTGTGGGCACTTGTGAAGCACTGGGCATATGTGACAAGCCTGGCATGCCATCGTCCCATTGTCAGGTCATGTTCTTTCTGTTGGGCCTGGAGCTCCTGCAAGTCTGCCGTAAAAGCTACAAGTTCCGCCAGGACAGTTGGCAATGCCTTGGTCAACTCAGCACAACATTTGCGTACTCAACTGCTTCCCTTCTGGTAGCGTACTCCAGAGTCTACTTGGGGTATCACGACTTGTTGCAAGTGCTAGCAGGAGCTGCAGCTGGACTGTTTATGGCTGCTGTCTGCTTTGGGTTGACAAGCCTCATCGCTGGGTACTTTCCAGCTTGGCAGCAGCTGCAAATGGGGAAACTGTTTAGGATCAAAGACACGTGGCACATCAATGATGTGTTGCTGTTTGAGTACAACAACACTGTCAAGACTGGATCAAAAAAGTCACTGTAAAGCAAATGTGCGGTAATGTGCTTCATGCATGTTACAATATGCTGTACGTGGTGAGCTGTATTGCTGTATGGATATCCTTGATGTGTTCTACTGACATACAGCCGTATGTATGTCTCAGAAGCTGCTGCAAAAGGCCCCAGACAGCAACTCTGCAGCAGCAGCAGCTTATGGGCTGGGCTGACTCAGCAAGACCAGGCAAACCGTTTTGATATGCACTGTCTTCATATTTCTGCAGTGCCTCAGATCTGAACTATGGCGCAAACTTGGCCAGACATTGTGCTCTTTAGCTGATCAAACATGTTCAGATATGAAAGCTCTGCTGCTTCCGCCTGTATATTAACGTAGTTTCGCCTGTATATCAGCACTATAGGCTAGCTAGCCAAATGTGGAAATGTGGCATAATCTGCCGAGGGCGGGCCTGCAATCGCCTTACCTGTATAGATCTTCAAAACCTCGGCATATACATGGTGACGACAACGACACATCTGCGCTCCTTGTCAAACGGAGCTGACAGTCAGTTGGCGAACGCGCTGGATCTCATTCAAAGCAAGTAGCTATGTAGTTTTGACATCTCACGGCCGGTTATTCGCTTACTCCACAGTGATCAGATCAAGTCAGAGACGGAGTTTAGCCACAGTTTGCGCGACTGCATCCTCCGACCCCTCGGAGTGCATGTGTCGCAGCACTCAGCCATTTAGATAGTTTTCAGGTAGAGGCAACCCGCCTGAGGACTCTTTTGCTCTGACGAATGTTTAAGGTTAGGTCAGGCACGCCTGGACTGGTTTGTTGTTCCCACCAACACCTCAGGCACGCACCTCGGCAAACAGCCAGAGACTACTGCTGTGTTGGCATTCATCGACAGCTGCGCCAGCCCGAGGACACCCGTTCTGTTCCTGCTTGGTGCAAAGCCTTTATTGCCGTGGGGTCAGCTTTGGCTGTGACGTTATCTCCTGCCAATGCAAGCGAAGACCTTACCATAACTTTTCGAGCATCTCGAGATCCACAAATACGACTGGTTCAGAAGTCGCTTGTAGAAGCTTGGGGTAAGAAGTTCAGTGTTCTGGGCTATAACCGAGCCCTGACGCATCGCGTGTCTAGCTTTTTGAGTGAAAGTTGTGCTGCAGCTCAGGTTATGTCGAAACCCAATTCATGGAGCCAGACTTCAATCATCAGAAATGGAGCAATAAGTTGCAGGTCATTTGACAATCTGCAGATTTCAGTATTGCTCCCAATGGTTCCTTTGATGTCCCGTCAAACTGCAGGGCAATACTTAATTTCTCAATCTTCAGGACTTGAACTGTTTCACTGTCTTGCAGGAGTCTATCAATGAAACCTATAAGACAAGCTCGGCAGATGATGCATACAAAGTGACAGACAGCATGCTGGCAACGCTTGGTGGGGCTCTGGCCTTGCACATGCAAAGGATGACAACTCATCTGCCCCCATCTGCATGCTTTTTCGCAACATCTTGTGTGCCAGAACTGCATGTTGCAGCACTGAATCCGCAGCAGTATATTGTATATCACATGTGCAATTCTGCCACAGCTTCTGGTAGTCCATTTGCCCCTAAACAGTATGCAGCTTGTCGACTGATTGATTGCCCAGACTATGCTGCCCAACGCCGGTGCTCATGGCTTGTCAGGGGACCCATTCACCAGGCTCTTGCGGCCAGGTCGTCAAGCGGCAGCCTTTCAAGATACAACTGAGGGTCAGATCAAGGCTGTTGGGCTGCAATTGGCATCAGCGCCTGAGAACAGGCTCCAAGTGGGACTCGTGCTGAATGACAGCCCTGCACAATCAGCAGGGGTGCAACCTGGGGATGAGGTTCTGGAAATCAATGGGCTTAAAGTTCAAAGCAAAAGCAAGGAGTAGGTTCAGCATCAGCACGCTCTCAGCGCCAAGCTTCCACCACCTTGATACCTTTGCAAATTCGTTCATTATGGGATACCCAGCAATGCTTTGTGGCATTGACCCTTCATGTCACTTCTCATACTAGTACTTTGCATGCAAGAGTGTGGCCACCTGCAGCATTGTCTTGCAGGGAATGGGCTGAAGAGCTGAAACAAGAAGCTGACTTGAAGCTGGCAAGGCAGTCTGACAGACAAGCATCTGGACTGCCAGGCTCACCACAGCCCAAGAATTACAGTGTGCACCTGGCGCCAGGTCCAATTGAGGTCCATCCTGTCCAGTACTCAGCTTTAAGGTAGCTGCAACATTGCTCGAGCAAGGTGCATTGATGACACCGCCACTCAATGTTTGTGTAGGAGTAGATTGCTGTATGTGCATGTGAGGCTATTATAAGATCAAAGCTATGAGTAAAGATACCAAGTGAAAGACATAATGACCCAAGGCGGCTTCAATCTGGCCACAAGATGCACTGCACAGCAGGGAAAAGGCAGTGCCGCCTTTGCCTGCAACACACTGTGAACAGCAGCTCCTGATTGTCAGAGTCTTTCACAGTCACAACTGATGCAACACACGATGTATTGTCAACAGCTGCTCCAACCCAGGCAAGTGTTGTACATCCTTGTGCCTCCTGACTTGCAACATGCGGTGTACGGCAGGTGCCAAAATGTCACATTGTTACAACAGTTGCTGGCTGCCGCTGATGTCATTTGTGGGATATCATGTAACTGCCTGCAGGCAAAATGGCAAAGTCACAGGGTATGTCAGAATAGTTGTCTTCAGTCAGAATGCTGCAGCTGATGTCCAACATGCTGTACAGGAGCTTATGACACAGGTGATGTGCCTGCTGTAGCGCTGGGCACTTCTGATCAGATTCCCAGGTGCCGTGGTGCAATTCCTGCTGTGTACGATTGTGTACCAATGACTTGTCACGGCTTTTTGCAACCGCAAATAGCATGCTTGTCTGCTGTGCTTGCCTCATCATGTCATGTGGCCTATGCACACTGTTACTGCTATGTCCTAGTGATGCAAACTGGTGCAACATAGGCGTTGTGTAGGCCTCAGATTAGATTGAATGGCAGTCATTGAGCTGCAGAAATAGAGATGCATTGACACCTTTAATACCTGCTGCAATAGATATAGTTGCAATGCCAAGCATACATTGTCTCCCAGATCTTAGCTCAGAGCAAAGTTGTGACTGGGTTCTACTGCGCGTAGGATGATGCATCTGCATTCATCCTGGATCTGCGAGACAACTCAGGTGGCATAGTGGGATCAGGCTACAGCATTGCTCAGCTGCTGCTCAAAGACGGTGATGGCTTCTGCATCGTTAGGTTTGGAACAGGCGAGGAGGAAGTTGTCAAAATGCAGGACACAAAGCATCTGGTGTCACAGCCACTGGTGGGAGAATCTTCTCATTGTGCTCAGCATGTCCGACTGCATGGTCGAACTATACAGCCACAGCAGCATTGGTTTTGTTCACAATGCTGGGACAAGATTGTGTGATGCTATGGAGGCCAACAGCTTTGCACATGCTCTCCTTGCACACATGCGAACCTATCACCATGCCAAGAACGGTACACAAACATAAGCTTGCACACTTGGTCAAGAACTTCTCAAAGGAGCCTATGATTTAATGGCATGACACATCCTACAACACATGTCAGGGATGTTACAGTCCTGTTTGACAGCAGGTGTCAACATGCAGATGACAGTAGTGTGGTCGCAATTTGCAGGTCATTCTGGTAAATGGTGGCACAGCCAGCACCAGCGAGCTGTTGGCAGGCGCCCTGCATGATGCAGCTGGGGTGCCTTTAGTAGGGGAGAAGACCTTCGGCAAAGGGGTCACCCAGCGTGTTGTGCCTCTCAGTGATGGCTCTGTACTGCTGGTCTCAACAGCAAGCTACATGACACCCAACCACATGCCTGTCCACAAGGTCAGCCAGCACTGGGTCAGTCAGACAGGATTTGCAGCCAGTCATACTAGTCCTGCCCTCAAGATGTTCACAGTGAAAACAGGAAGAAGCTGTGTTTTGAGTCAATGACGACTGCATTGTTCCATATACTGGCATGACTGGCATGTATTAAACACAATGTGGCTGCAAGCACTTGTGTAGGGTGCATGTGCTCTGTGCTTGCATCTCTGTGCGGTTTGACAGGTCTGTTTGGGCAAGACTTTGGGACTGCACATGCAGGTGGGCTTGCAACCTGATCTGGCTTGTGTGCCAGAAGTGACACAGGCTGAATATTGGGTCGCTGGTAGTCGTGATTCTGAAGACTTGTCTCAGGACCCTTGTATTCAGATGGCGCAGGACAAGCTGAGCAGCATGCAGCCAAAGGGTGAAGGTCAATAGCCTATGCTTCTGTGCTGACTTGTGGCACGACATTGAAGAGCTTCTGCAGGGCAAAGAGATACATTGTGCACATCTCATCATCTGTGCTTGGCTGTATGACTCAAAAAGTCATGTCATTGTTTCAGACAACAGTTGCTTAGTGCTAAAACAGGAGCTTGCTGTCTATCTGGCCTGCCACACAGCCCTGCTTCTTTCATGCTGACACTGTGTTTATCAACCTGTGCGTATGTGCGTGCGGCAGAGTTATAAACCCTGATAGGTTGTGAGTTCAAACTCGGCTTGGACAGTTGCCACTGCAACATGTCGTTGACCGCACTTGTCGAAAGAGGCGTCAAAAAATCATTGATGAAAGTGCCTGTCTATCGGATGCTTTAGGCGGCTGAGTGCAGAAGGAGTACCTCAGCAACCCATGGCTGCGTCGAACATATCGGATGCACTATGCACGCAACTCGACCAAACCGAAAGCTTGCTCCGCCAAGTATATCACGGCTGTGCCGGACTTGATGGCCTGCGTCATCCCGAAACCAGCAAGCTGGTCAAGACATACTACGAGATTGAACGAAAACTGGTCAAAAGTTTTCCTGACCACCCGGGATCACTAGATCTTGTCAAGGTAACATGCTGAAACCTGCTGGCACGCTCAACTTTGCAGCACATACTGATGAGTTGACACGCCTTTATAGGTAGACAGGCTCGGAGCTGATCAGCTGTGGAGGTACTCAAACGAAGTTCTCAGAGAGCTTGAGCCTGACTATTGCCTACTGAAGGTGAGCGTGCTGCCAACTCTGCCTACAGCACTGGAATTTCATAGCCTCTAATATGAGTTTTTCGGTCCTGCAGGAGGTTGCTGCCGTGATGAGTAAGAACAGTGAGCTGCTCACAAGCATAGCAGAGCATATGGCACCTTTCTCGCTTGACTACACTGCTGGAATCTTGAAACAATACATGCAGCTTTTCTGCATGACAGCACGCCTGTTTCTGCTGCTTCGCTTCTACCCAAGCAAGCTCATCATTCAGCTCTATAGCCTTGTTCAAGGCCATGCTAGTCTTCGAGACAAGGCTGACCGACGTCAGGAGGTTGCCGATAGAAAGGACATGGTGCAGCTGGTTTCTGCTTTTGACAAACCTGTCCCAAGACTTCAGGAGTACTTCAAATCTGTGACCCCACGCATCTCTCAGGTGTGATTACGCAATATTTAACATCTCCCTGATGTGGCGCAGCAAGTCTTGAGGGGCAGCATCAAACTTGAGCCTTGCAGATGGTGGCATCACACACAGATTCTTGGAATGCAGGTCTTAGATCAGATTGTTGCTCCAGTGCTATTGGCCTTTGCAACTGCCAGAGACACACAGGAGTCTCAGATTCTCAATCCTCTCAGACTTTCTGAGATGGATGTACAAGGTCAAGAGAGGCTGCCAGACTTGTCAGTCCCTGCAGCTGTAAGAGGTTTGCAACTGCTGCCAAAGCTGCAAGACTGGGCAATCTTTGGAGTGCTCATCTGCCCAGGTACCACTTGAGTCGCTGATTGCACCTCCTGATGCATGCTTTGCCCTCAGAGTGACAATGGAAGCAGTTGTCTGGTCTAGATAAAGGTGCCCCATCGCATCTGAACAAGGCTACCATACAGTGCAGGCGCAGTAGCCAACCCCAGGGTTGTTCAGATGACAAGAAAGCTGCTGGAAACCAATTTCCGGCTGCAAATATATGGGGAGTATGGAGATTGGATGCATGCGCTGTATGATGCGCATGTGCAGCCTACTCTTGTCTCTCAATACAAAAGTGTGAAAGGAAGCACGGGGTTCTCTCACAGGTATAGTCAAGGTTGTGCAATGTGAGCTTCAAATCCAAAGCTGAAAGCAGACCACCGGCAGCAGAGACCAGCATATGCATGAATAAACATGAATTGTCTGTGCAGCAGTTTGTAATGCATGTTAGCCACAAGCACTTGTGAGGGAATGACCTGAACCAGGTACAAGCAGAACACATGTGGTACAGGCGTTCTGCTTTGCTTATGTCCACAGGATCCAGAGATTGTCTGCATGAATGGCAGTTGCCACGAAAGGTTGAAGGGTCCTGCTATATTAGCAACAGAGTCTCACATACAGCGCGCTGAAGGGTCTAACATGCCTATCTGCCTGCATCAGGAAAGCGCTCAAAGGAGAGTCCAAAGATGTGATTGACAATGCATTCTCTGTAGCCCGAGCCACCTGCATGCAAGAGCACTGCGCCAGGCGCAACCTGGCTCAGCAGACTCTTGAGCAGTTTCTGGTGCTGATGAAGGCCGACATCAACCAACTGCCCTACAACTTACAGAGCATCATGGCAGCCCTGACCTATGGCAAGTCTGAGGTGCTGTGGTACTTCAGGAACGTCAATGAGGTATGTCATCACTGGAAGCAGCCGGGAAACACAATACACAATGAGTGCAACATGTGCTGATCCTACAGGGAAGCCCAATGTATCTCATCCTCGGGCTTTTCCTTAATCAATGCCAAAGGGCGCAGTCTTTCAACATGTACTGATCAACTTGATGTCATGCATGCAGTCAGCTCTGCTCATGTTTCGAATTAGCCCAACCCAAATACTCTCGCCAGCTGTGGAGGGCACTAGAACAGCGTTCTTGCAAGTTGTCGTAGAGCTGATCTCCATCTGTGCCTACAGGTGCTTCCAACTGGGGTGCTGCAGACGCTGCAGACACAGCCATTGAGGGAAAGTAGCACAGACCCCTCGGTCTCAGGCCTCATTGCAGCCATACATGCAATGCATGACCTGCTGCTTCAATACAGGCAAGTCAGCATGTCGATGGTTGTGCACTGCCAGCCATTTTTTAGAGAACGCACTTCTCCTGGGACACCCTGTGGAAGCTGCTTCCTGATTTGTACCCAAAGAGGACGATTCAGGTGCAGCAGATGCACTGCCCATATAGTTACGCAGAGAATGATGCATACATCTATGGCTGCAGGACAGCTGTGCAGGCTTTCATCATCGACACCATCCACACCCTTGTGGAGGAGAAGATCAGCCCAGTGCTTGTGCGACTGGCCACCACTGGTCCCCAGGTCTCCACCATAATCAGCTTTGCATTGTTCCATTTGCTGTTGCCTATCTTGAGATTAGTCAACGGTTGGACCTGATTGTAGGAAAAAGTGTCTGATGCACCTGTGTTGACCTGGCGCGGCAGTATGTGGAAGCCATGAGTGTCTGCCGGATGACTTACCTCACAGTGAACTAGAACTGCAATCTTGTGCAGGGCAGCAACTGCCAGGCTGGCCCACCAGCTTTGTTTAGCAGGCTTACAACAGCCTGTGACCTATACCAACCTGCCCCTTGATTGGTGCTTGAGCAGAGACATATGGCCTTGCAGGCTCACAGCAGGCCAGTCGTGGCAGCAGTGCAAGACATGGCCAGCGTCATTGAGCACTTTGAGGCATTGCAGCTGCCCAACAGGGAGCAGAACGATAGTGTGGCTGACTTGCGCTGGGCCAGAGCTCATTGGAACTCGCTGACTGGAAGCCTGTTCTCGTCTGGGGCAGTTCTGACTGCTGCTGAGCTTGACAGTGCATCAGGCAACTCAGGAGTGCTTCACTTCATGAACCAATGTCTGGAGCTGTGTGAGTATGTGGATGGCTTCCACCACACAATTCAGAGGTAGCTGCTGCTTGCAGAAAGCTCATGGCGCACTTTCTGCCTAAGATGGCTGCCTCAGCATGTGTCATGCTTTGAACGCAAGCTTCCGTTTGTCAGCTGGACTTGACTTTGCCACCTGGCCAGGCTACAGCAGTTTGTTTCTGTACGATTCTTGAGTGAGGTGCAGGCCATTGAGGTTTGTGAAGCATACACTGCCTCCTTGCAAGGCCAAAGTATCTTGACTTTCAAGTCATGGCTGCACCTGGATCAGACCCTCTATTGCTGATGTTACGCAAAGTCATCACAGAGTGTTTGATTGTATTAAACCAGACACAAGGCCTTGTTGTGCCAGGATACGAGCTGGAGTACAAGCAACTTCCCCTCAACAGTTTCTTCTGTTCTTGCAGGACGGCTTCCCTGGCAGAGCTGTATGACTTTCCTGAGAAGCTGGTGGCTTGCATGAGGTCCACTGTGCAAGGGCCTGCAGAGGGCGCGCTTTTCAGCTCAGCCTGGCTGTATGTGCTGTCATGCTTCCAGTATAGACAGGGGGACTCTGTACGCGAGCAGCCTTCCAGCATGGCGGTGCGGCTTGGGGATGACTACATGAAGGGCGTTGCCGATAAAGTGAAAACCCTGCTGCTGAGGATCTCGGAGGTAGAACTTCTGAGCCACAACAAGGACGTGCTCCTGGGTGTACTGTTGGGGCTAGGGGCGGGTTTTCCAAGGGGATCCCTGAGCCGCCGCTGTTGTTATTGGGTAGACAGTGTCGACCACATAAGCCAACACAACTCGTGCACAGATCAACGGTGCATCATGCTCTATATCAGCTAGACAACCAACAAAACCGAACATGAGTTTTCTTTTGACAGGCCCACAACAGAGAGCTGGCTGGCCCGCTGACAGTGTCAGCTACCTATGCGCGCTCCCAGAATGCTACACCCAACATGCAGCCCGCCCCGCCCATGGCCAAGACCAGCAAGGTTGCCACTTTCACCAGTGCCACCTTGAGCAAAGCTGCAACCCTCAAGAACAGGGTTTTGACACCCACGGCAGCGGCGCCTGTCTATCAGCCTGGTCAAGAGAGCCTGCCTGCCAACAGAGGCAAGCTCTACCATACCACCACATGCACCTGTCTAGGAATGACAAGCTTTGCATGCCTCCAAATGGAAGCTCACCTGCCTCCACATGGAAGCTCACTTGCCTCCAACTGGAAGCTCACTTGCCTCCAGCTGGAAGCTCACTTGCCCAAACTGGAATTGTGATGTCTGTCACACTGTTGCCAATAGCTGCTTTGTCCACTCTTACATCATACTGCACAACAACACGCTTGCCTAATGTCTGCAAGTCAGCTAAAGTGTTTTGCTGGTGCCTGTCTACTTCTCCTGGAACGCTGCAAGGCACAGTGCAGGAGTGCAATCCTGCAGGTAGCCTTGCTCCCCTGGAGGACAGCCAGACTGCACTCACCAATCTGGGCCAGTCACTGGCACAAGCGCCGGCCATCCAGCTGGCGCCCACCTACGTCATGGTGCCAGCAGAGTTCCTGCGCAGCGCTGTGCAGGACGCCTTCAAGTACCAAGTTACCCAGCTGGCATTTGCAGACAAGGTCATCCACTATTGCATGCTGCATTGTTGACTGTCCTGTCTTGCCCCATGCTGCCTTGTCCTGTCTTGCCCCAGGCTGCCTTGCCCTGTCTTGTCTTGCCTTGTCTTGCCTTGTCTTGTCTTGCCTTGTCTTGCCTTGTCTTGCCTTGTCTTGCCTTGCCTTGTCTTGCTTTGTTCTGTCTTGTCTTGTCTTGTCTTGTCTTGTCTTGTCTTGTCTTGTCTTGTCTTGTCTTGTCTTGTCTTGTCTTGCTTTGTTCTGTCTTGTCTTGTCTTGTCATGTCATATCTTGTCTTGCCCTGTTGTATCATGTCTTGTCTGAATGGCCTTTGCCATGCTCTTGCGCCTTCTCCTGGCTCCGGCTATGTGTACAATGTGCATTGCAATTGAACAATGGCCTGGACAGTAACATGCTGATGTAAGGATGTGGCACATAGCACCTAAAGTAAGGCTGTTTGCCATGTAACAAGCTTAAGTGGTGGTTGGGATAGCTGGCATGTGTGCAGGAGATCCAAAGGCCAACAGTGCTGGCAGGTGAAGTCAAGCGCCTGATCAGCCTGGTACATTGCATTGCCCCTCTCATGGGGCTGCACGCCTCGGTCCTGGTGCGAGAAGCCCTAGTCAGCTGCGCCTGCACGACCCCAGGCAGTGACAGGGCTCAGGCCTTCCAGCAAGATGCCCTGGGGCCAAGCAGGCCACAGAGTCAGCAGGGCAGCAGAGCAGACAAGCAGCAGGATATGAAGCAGGAGGGGCAGCACCAGGCAGCCCCTCCAGTGCCTGTCATGTCCTCCATTGCTGAGTGGTACATGACCACTGTGGTCAGGGACCACAGAAACATCGGTGTCTCCATCTCAAAGGCCAGGTATGTGAAAACGTAGCGACAGCATCATGTACAGAGCAGTAGTGCAGCACCTGTATGCATTAGTCTCTGCTGTTTCTGGTGTATTGCATGCATTCAGACAAGTCTGTCTTTGAGGTCCATGTCACAGCATGTACGCTGCTTACTTGAGTGTCAGTCACACTAGCATGGACTGCTGGAATGTGCAGTGATCGCCTGACTGATCTGCAGGAGGTCTTTTGTGAGCCTTGAAAGGCCTCTGGACATTGCTCTGTATGCCAGCTATGAAGAGCTCAGGGCTGTTTGTCAGACATGGGGGCTATTTGGCGTACAAGAGCTGGCACTGCGGTCAAGAAGCGTGCTCGCAGAAGCTTTCAGCACCTTGGACAATATCATGCGTATGCACATGCCATTGCTGCAAAGGCTGAAAGCAGAGTACCTGGTATGTGCCGTGTTATACACACACTGTTTCTGCTTCCTTGCTTGAATTGGTCAATTTCAGCCAGGACTTTGAAGCTAAATAACTGTGCTGCAATGCACCTTTATATGCCATGACAACAGCAGGCTATGATGTGGTTGCTGAAATTGGTGTGTGTGTGTGTGTGTGTGTGTGTAGCAGGACAAGCCACCTTGCAGAGTGCACATTATTGTTGCAAACGCGTGCTAACAGATCAGCAAAGGTTTGCTGTCGCAAATGCTTGCTACATCTGCTTATTTCATGCGGTACATGCTATGCAGGACCACCAGACATGCTGTGAGGCCTGCAGAACAGCGAGCAGCAGCTTGCGTGACATGCAGCAAGCGCTTCAGGCAGTGCGCATGGCCACCCGCTGCCTGTATCTGCGTCTCTTGCTATCTGATGCTGCCAAGACCGAGTTCGCGGCACATGCTCCAGCTGTGGCTGGCTTCTTCTCAGGTGATCATGAACAGTCACTTGCTGTCCCTGCATAGGGCATGCAGCATGCAAAGTGATCTACTGCAGCATGTCTGTGCTGTCCTCCCACTGAATCCAGGAACTAGACTAGGCAACCTTGCAAACATGCATGTTGTGGACCCCTATAGCAAGCATGCATGCTCATCTTGTCACAAGCATCTGCGTTGTTGTAACTGCACAGTCTGCCTTGTTTCCTCTGCTTCAGAAAACTGCCTCTGCAGGGGCAAAGCAAGCTGATGCAGAGTACTCGGGTCCTGATACTGCAGACCTGTTTGACCTGCCACGATGCAACAACAATGCTACTGGTGGCCTCAGCAATGTGCAGGCCACTGTAGACCCTGCCTTGATGCAAATGATAGAAGGTATGCTGTCTTGTCTCACCCAAAACAACCATTCCCATCATCCATTGCAGTGGGTCTAGCTTGTCTGATGCTTCTGAGCTGCATCTGCTGCTTATCTGCTATTTATTACCATCTATGTTTCAGCTTACTCGGGATCAAGGGCGCAATTGTATTGTGAGAGATGCAGGTAATGAAGACCCACAGTGTGTGCAGAGGTGGCAGCTGTGGCCACTGCTGCTGGGCCTCATGCACTGGAGTCCTGAGTGTGGGAAGGCTACTTATACTGCTTCTCAGGAGGCTGTCAGCAACAACATGGACTGCATCGCCATCTGCAGCACAGCTTTCATGGCAGCTGTACCAGCCCCTGATGTGACAGACGAGGTGAGACTTTTGCTCTCTCTCTTTTCAAATTCAGCAATGCTATCATCTGCAACGTGGCTTGTCCACTAGCCATGTTCTTCTGCAAAGTTCCAGCATGCCAGGATTGCCATTTCCCTGGGGATAGCTGAAGTCATGCACAGACCAACAACTGAATCTGGCGATTTGTGCTGCACTGCAGAACGGCATCATGAGCAGCGCAGATGCAATGCGGTGTTATGTGAAATGCAGCAGCAGCGCCTTGCAGCTATCAGCAGCGCAAGGGTCATGCCATGGTAGAATGCTGATGATGAATGAACTTGCAGCAGAATTGGATGACAGGTCGATATTGGAAGAATCTCATTATGCATACACTGCAATTCAGTCAGCTTACCATCAGGCATTTGTGCCCATGGTCAAACAGGGAACCCCAGCCTACTAATGGAAAGATGAATCATACTAGCAGCTAGAGATGGTGAATGGTCATAGGTGGCAGAAAGGCAGTTTGCATGCAGCGCAGGTATATACAAATAGCTAGTTTCGAATTGATTGTATATTTTACACACAGCTTGCTTCTCCAAGCCTGTATAGTCCCGGCTCTCATTGCCAGCTGGCTGCAGCATATATGCATTATGTGACACACTGGACCTGAACTTCCCAGTTTGTTTGGACACTTTGTATATGTCGTCAGTCAGAGGGTTTACAGCCCAGCCAATCCATCCTCTAGCTGTTTGCGTGCACTCATCAAGGCTTGCAACTTCTGTTCATATACAGACCTTGCAGCTGTCATGTCTGGTGGTAAATCCAGGAATTGTGCAAGTCTGGCTTCTTTTGCAGCAACCTCCTTTGCCTGCTGATCATATTGCATCTGCCTTTGCATGAGAGCTGTATGTCGCAACTGCACATTGGCATTGCAATGTCAGTGCCTGGAGTGTGCTTCTTGCAATTGGATGGATAGCCTCTGAAACAGCAGCAATGAGCTCACCAGTGGAGAGTACTGCACACTTGCCAGCTTTTCTTCAAGGACCTGCAGCTGATGAGTATACTGCTGTTCTTTCTGTGCTAGCATGGCAATATTGCTATGGTAGCCATTCGTCTGGTCTGTTGCTGGTATCGCCTGGCTTTGTGCACTGTCCAAGGCTGATCTCAACTTCTTCAGTTGCTGGACTGTACTGCTCTGCCTGTGTGCCAGCCATGTTGCCAGTTCTTGTGATTCATGCTGCATCGCACTACATATTTTTTGGGGAAATTGCATTGGTGTCAAGGTCCCTTTATGGCTGCATAGGCAGACATATACCTGTCCACATGCTAATTGACTCTCTTGGGTCCTGAGCTGTGATAGAGCCAGCAAGAAGGCGCTACTCTGACAACCCTGGAGGCGCAGTGCTTGTGCAGCAGCTGCTATACACTGAAGGTCACTAGCAGCAGCTGGTGACAACTGTGTTGTTGACAGACCGAGGCAGCTCAGCTGCTCCTGAAGCTGCTCACCTGTAAATTGTAAACGTATTTGGGCGACTGGTGCACCTAGGACCTGCAGGCTGTGTCTGCACAGCAGCACTGTCTGACCTGCTTGTTTGTACTCATCTGACAGTCTGAGTAGTTGGGAACGCAACAAATCATCCTGTCTGTCGTGTGCGGTGCATTGAAGCCCATTCGCGCTGTCATCTTTGTCGAGCGCAGTCTGCGTAGCTTGAGTGTTCAGTAGATCGTCATCGTCGCTGCTATCAAACACGGCTGATAGAGAAGAAGGCAGACCGTGTGCGCCTTCGTTGTCTTCCATCCTTTGCTTGGCTTGGTTGGGTCGCGCTGGTGTCACACCAATGGTGTGAGATGCAAAACTGCGTGCAATCCCAACAAGCAAGCTGCAAGGTCGCTGTTCAAAATTTTGGAATCCCGACTGCCGCCACATTCCGTCAGTCAACATGGGAAACGCCTGCGCGACGGAACGCCGATGCGGGAACGCACAATAGTGTGTCGGGAACCCGTCCTAAGCCGCGACATTTTCAGACAAGACAGCCGTAGACAATAAGTTAAACTGCCGCTATCGCATCGGAGGTCGTTGTGAAGATGCAGACGGCTAGCAGTTCCGGAAAGGCTGCAGCAACAACACCCCGGTAAGCTGACTTAACACGAAGTATGCTGTCATCAACAGCCCTGCAGCACCGTGTACAATAGTGTCGGTGTTGTCGCAGGGCGTCTACGTCCTGTCACCGCGGTAGTTGGCCACATGCACCTCAACTGCTCAGAGGCACGCCCTCACAAGTCTCAGGTAAGTGGTGGCACATGTCAGCTTGTCAGGCAATCATGTCATGCACGATGCACATTGTGGACCCACGAACTGCTGCTGCTCTGCAGTTTGCAAAGGCTGCCGAAGAAGGGCAACACCTCTCAAGCCTGTTGCAGCAGTGTCGTCACAGCAGGTATGCAGATTCAGGACAGTATGCTGCAGCTTGGGTAGTCAATCAGTCAGTCACAGAAGCTGTTGCTGTGCAGGCCCCAGCCAGCAAGCAGACCACAGCAGACACACTACAACAACCTGCAGAGATTGTGCAGTTGTACAGATATCCAGGCTTGTCCAAGTCTGCTGCAGCTACACTCTTGCGCAAGGTAGCACCCACTGCATTGCCGTCTCCAGCTACTGCAGCACAGATGGCCCAAACCTTCATATCACTGCTTTGAAGGCCGCAATACTTCTGCATCAGCCAGTTGCCAATGCAGGTTCAGCAAACAGTGAGCACAGACATCGAGGCAGTAGAAGCAGAGCTGGTACGGTCACAACAACTCATGCTGCTGTTTCTTTGTGTCAGCAGCCTTCTGCAGTACTCACTGCAAATGCTTCCTGCAGTGCTTCAATATTGCCTTCAGCTCCCCTCTGACTGCTGAGGAAGCTTCGACACTCATATGGTACGCACCAGACTTCACATGCCTCCATACTTGATGAGTTACAGTTGCAATGCCACAGCATCCATGAGAGAATCAAGCCAAATGGATTGTCACGCATCTGCAATTCTCAAAGCATGGTTGTGAAAGACGCATCAACATCTACACAGTGCATCATGAGTTGCATTACACATTTTGCATTGCACATATAAGCATCAGTAACAAGACCATCATGTCACAGGCTGCTCACAGAGACCTTTGAACCGGAATTGACCACCCCCACCACCCGGTTTGGGCAAACAAGTGACACCACAGCTGTGGTGTCACTTGGTCCCCGCATGAGCTTTTCCACTGCATGGTCAGCCAATGCTGTCTCCATCTGTCACAGCTGTGGCCTCAGCAACATCACCAGGATAGAGAAGTCTTACAGATACCAGCTACAGTCAAACAAGGCTGTCTCACAACAGCAACAACTTGCCTTTGCAGCAATGGTAAGCTTCCACGGAACCATAGGTTGCTCAATGCTAGAGGCAGTTAGTCCTGATGTGTTATGCATTTCACAGCACGTACTGAGCTTTGTTTTCTGGACAAGCTGTGCAAGGAAGCTACCATCTTCTGTTTCCCAGCATGGACAATTTCAACTGTGCATTGCAATGGGTGCAGTACAATACCTTGGTGCTGATGTGCAAGCTCACTGCTGCAGGTACATGACAGGATGACTGAGCAAGTGTACCCGACACCACTTCTGTCCTTCAAGACTGACACAGTCCCCACACCAGTGTTCACCGTCCCCATCATGTCCCAGGGTGCAGCAGCCTTAGAGCAAATCAACGAGGTCTGCACCTGTCAAGAAAGCCCGCCCAAGACAGCACATGAACTGTGTCTTCCAGCCTATCTTACATCTGTTCTGTATGTAGCTTGCTGTTGCTGGTCTTGAGGCATAGAGTCATCTGACATTGCCTTCTGCATGCGACATTGGAGAGTGATGTCACCAAAGGATAGATGGCTGGATGGATGAGTTTTAGCGTCCAGCAAACACGGAGTGTCATGTTTGCAAATGGCAAACAGGTGTCCTGGCATGTTGCTTACTTCACTGATAGGGTGTTAGGGACTGTGCCACAAGTGGCGTCACTTGGCGACAGCTGCTCATGCAGCTGTTGTTGTGGTGAGCTTGTGTTGCCACATTCACAGGAGCTGGGCCTTGCCTTTGACGAATGGGACCTCAAGTACTACACAGCTCTATTTCAAGATGACCTGAAAAGAGACCCCACCAATGTTGAGCTCTTTGACATGGCCCAGAGCAACAGCGAGCACAGCCGGCATTGGTTCTTCGGCGCCAACATCATCATCGATGGTCAGCCCCAGCCGGACAGCCTGATGAACATCATGAAGTCAACTCTCTCAGCCAATCTAGGCAATTCCGTCATAGGCTTCAAAGACAACTCCTCAGCCATCAGGTGAACATGCAAACAGGGTGTGCGACCTCATGTCTTGCTTGCAATGCAGACAAGCTTTTGTCTGCACCTCTGATCAGCCCTACTCACGGCAGCATTGCGTACCCAGCAAACCCAAAGTGTGGTTCAAATAACGTCACTCCACCATAAGCTTCAGTCTTGAGTCCTGCTGAGTCATCCAGTGAGCCAGCTGACCTGTTTGAACAGCTCTGAAGCTGCTGCACCTTGCATGAGCTGCACCCACAAGCTTGGCTGCACTATCAAGCAAAGCAGGGCTCAGGTGAATTCACAACGAAAACAGCTCACACAAAGCAGATGGCAGCTTGCCCATCTCCTATTGCTGTTGAACCCTGCCGCAGTGTGAGTGGCATGCTGTTTTGCAGGGGGTTCAAGACAAAGCCCATTCTGCCCTTGACAGAGGCTGGGCCTGCAGCACTGGCACCCCAAGACCGGGACTGGGACATCCTGCTAACAGCTGAGACCCACAACTTTCCTTGTGCTGTGGCGCCTTATCCAGGTATGTACTGGCTAAAAGCGGCTGCACACCATGGTTGCATACAAGTGTATGTGACAATGGGTTGTTCACCAGGGTCAGAGGAGGGGTTCCTTGGGGCCAGTTTGGGTTCAGGCTTCCTCAAGGGTGGCTGAAGGGGCTTTCACAGTCATTTGCTTGCAATGAGTCTCAGCCAGTACAAAGCTTGCTCTTGCCCACTCTTCTTCACACAGACTTTACACGACCTGCCAGTTAGTACCAGCACTACCGCGAGGACTTATCATACATCAGGTTTAGGCGGGTCTGACTTGTCTTTGAGGTTGCTGAGTTGCTAGCGGCACTCAATACTGGCACAGGCTGTAAGCATCCCTCAAATTGCTCACTAGAGCTGCATGCCGCTCTCAAATCTGCTTGCCAAGACTGAAGCTTGCTGTGCCAAAACTGCCCAAATTCAGTTGGTCGCCAATTGTGACGGATCACTTGTAGATTGATGACAACATTGGCCATACATCAATTCTGTACCCCATCAGCAAGCAATCTGTTACGCTTAGCTTGCATGACCTGCCACATATGCTGCAGATGATCCTCACACCGTATTGCTTGCACTGCTGCAGGTGCTGAGACTGGTGCAGGAGGCCGCATTAGGGACACCCATGCCACAGGCACCGGCTCCATTATGGGGGCCTCAACCGCCGGCTACTGTGTCGGCAATCTACTGCTTGACAGGTTCACCCAGTCCTGGGAAGACCCATCTGCAGTGTACCCCGCCAACCTGGCCTCCCCCCTGCAGATCCTGATCGACGCCAGTAATGGAGCCTCTGACTATGGTAACAAGTTTGGGGAGCCGCTGATTGCTGGCTATACACGCACCTTTGGCATGCGCATACCTGATGGCAGCAGAAGGGAGTGGATCAAGCCCATCATGTTCAGGTGGGACATGCCTACACAGCAATCAGCTTGCCTGCCATCCGGACGTTGCAATGTGGTGCTCTGCTCTGCTGCACTACCTACTGAACAGCGTGAAGTCAGGCTCAGCATACAGTGTTGTGTTGATGCTGCAGCTGAGCATGGGACAGCAACTTGTGCTAACCTGCGAGTGCTTTGTACTGGGTTTCTTCCCGGTACAGCTGATAGCAGATAGCACAGCCAGCTCAGACAGCGGATGCCAGTACATGTAGAGCTGCCAAGCAGATGTACAAGTAGTGATGGGATGTGTCGTGCAGTGGTGGCATTGGTCAGATTGATCACCGGCATCTGGAGAAGAGCCCTCCAGAGGTGGGCATGCTGGTCATCAAGATTGGTGGGCCGGCCTACCGTATTGGCATGGGCGGCGGTGCAGCTTCCAGCGTTCCCAGCGGTGGATCCTCCAGAGCTGAGCTGGACTTCAATGCTGTACAGGTCTGACAATGTGATGATGACAGTTCTCAGCGTTTCAAGGTCAAAGTTCCATGCTAGAAGGGCCGTTTGTTCATGCAGTCTCCTTACTACGAGACACATACAGCGTGTTCCTGCAGTTCATTGCGACGCATTTGTCGTGTTCACTGGCTGGCTTTGAGCCGACTTTCTTGCCGGTCAATAAATTCCTGGGACATTTGCTTGTGATGCGCCTGGACAGACTGAGAACAATGGACAGGACTGTACCTGCAGCCAGACTTGTATAGTTTTCAGCTGCACATCAGCCTCTGCTGCATTTAGGACTGTTCCCAGTCTGCATGTAGCTTCTGTATGGAAAATGCCACTCTCCCTACACACCACAGCTTGCTTTGCTGTTGCCCCTCAAGCCTGTTTTCAGACTCTGCATGTAGTTCATGTGCAGTAAGTGCCACATGCAGTATGGACTGGTGCTTATCTCATGCAGCGAGGGGATGCAGAGATGTCCAACAAGCTCTGGCGAGTGGTGCGAGCCTGTGTGGAGCTAGGCGCAGACAATCCCATCCAGCAGATCCATGACCAAGGGGCTGGTGGCAACTGCAATGTAGTCAAGGAGATCATTTACCCCCTTGGGGCAGAGATTGATATCCGGGCAATCAAGCTGGGTGATGAGACCATGAGCGTGCTGGAAATCTGGGGGGCAGAGTATCAGGATAATGATGCCCTGCTGATCAAGCCTGAAGCCCGGGGCTTGTTGGAGGAGGTTTGCAGAAGGGAGCGATGCAACATGCAGGTCTGTACCATGCATGCACGTTTGAAGCTTGACTGTAGGGCTACCATTGTCCAGTGTCTACCGCAGTCTGCTGCTGTCTATCCTTGTCCAAGACCGAAATACGACTGACCACTCTTTCTCCTGTTCCGGGTACCACCACCTGTTGATGCATATGCACATTTGCAGGTTTCACACCCTGCAATTTGATGCTGTGGTTAGCGCTAGCAACATGCTGCTGTGCAGTCAGCACTGAGCAAAACCAAGTGCACTCCACCCTTGGTGTTACTTCTTCGCAACGATACATTGTTCCAGGCAGTTGAACCATCTGTCCGCCTTATGTGCTGTGTGTGTCAGGTCATTGGGACAATTGATGGCAGCGGCAAAATCGTGCTGAAAGATAGGAATCAGGCGCCGGGGGACCCTGTGCCTGTTGACCTGGACTTGGAGAAAGTTCTGGGTGACATGCCCCGCAAGACCTACAATTTCACACGCTCCCAGCCCCAGCTTCAGCCCCACCAGCTCCCCCAAGGTACTCGCACATGAACAGCCTCATGGTCAGGGACAGCTGCACACAGCTGGCCTAACTCTTTTGGTCCTGCAGTTGTTCATTGGGAGCGCTTCTCATCATCATGCTGTCATTACCACTACTTTGGGACCGCTTCTGATTGTAATGCAGTCATTGCCACCACCTGTTTGTGTACAAACACATGGCAAATTCAAGCTAGAGGGTCGTAATTTGTGAACTGTCATGATGTGTTTCACCATCACAGAAGCATTGATGAAAAGAATGTCACTTGCAATGCATGTGGTGGTTCTGGGCTGGTTCAGCCAAGCATGCACCACTCATTCCTATCTGATGATATCGTTCCTTTTCCCTCTTTCAATACCATGCAAAGAGAATGGCTTCAAGCAAGCAACTCTGAGATGGGTTTTACATGTGATCATTGATCGTATTTTGTCCAGCCCTTGCCATTGCAGCTCCTATCTGCATCCTGTGCTCCATCTGCCGTATTGTACAAACTCAGCAGGCAGCCGATTCGAGCGTGTTGCACATTGCTCTGCGCCTGGGTGACGCATTGCGCTCCTGCCTGTTATATGTAGTGCTCACGTAGTATTGGAGCATGATCAATGTTGTTGCCTGTGCAGGCACATCTGCAATGGATGCTTTGGAGAAGGTGTTGAGGCTGCCTGCTGTCCATTCCAAGCGTTTCCTGACCAGCAAAGTGGACAGATGCGTCACAGGTAGTGCCTACATGTCTCCTGTGCTCTTGTGTTTGGAAAAAAGCTGTGTAGCTACGATGCACATCGGCCATGGAAGGGGAACAGCTGCTGAAAGTGGACTTGCCATCAACAGCATTTGATGTGTGATGTGCACACAGTCAGCTTGCTGTTGCCTGGATTGTGCTGCATGCATATGCTTAAAGGCTGCTGTGACCATACATTGCACATCTGCAGAATGCGGCAGCAGCAGCAGCGGCGGCAGCAGCAGTAGCCAATAGCAGTAGCAGCAGCAGTAGCAGCAGCAGTAGCAGTAGCAGCAGCAGTAGCAGTAGCAGTTGCAGTAGCAGCTGGTTTCCCAACTCAGTCTATGTCTACCAGGAATCCCTCTTGTATGTACGGGATGTTGCATTTGGCTGCATAGTGGCGGCCGAGACCTCTGAAATGTGGCATCTTGCAGGCCATGGTACAGCAGCAGTGCATGCACTCTCTTCGTACTCCCAACATCATTTGAAACAACTGGGATGTTCAGTCCTGCTGCCTGACATGGCTTTGCTCCCTCCCTGCAGGCTTGGTAGCACAACAGCAGTGTGTGGGGCCCCTACAGCTGCCCATCTCCAATGTGGCAGTCATGGCCCAAAGCCACTTCAGCCTAACAGGCGCCGCAACAGCCATAGGTGAGCAGCCCTTGAAAGGGCTGATCAACCCTGCAGCCATGGCTCGCCTGTGCCTTGGGGAGGCCCTCACCAACCTAGTGTGGGCTCAGTCTACTGGCCTGGCGGACATCAAGGCCTCTGTGAACTGGATGTACGCTGCTAAGATGGCATCGGAGGGAGTGGCAATGTACGAGGCTGCCACTGCTCTCAAAGAGGCTATGGTGGAGCTGCAGGTGCTTGCCCTTATCCCACTGTCCCTCCCTGGGTTATTTTTGTGGTTTTGGGGCACTTGGTTTTGCTGGACCTGGGGCAGTGCAGGTTGTTAGGGCCAAGTGATGGCATGTTCAGTCACATTTGGTTGGCCAAGTCATGACACTTTTGCTCAACTAGTTGAGCGCCAGTCCTTTGTTGTACAGCAACATGCTGCATCCTGAAGCTCAATGTGTCATTGTCGGCACCCGATTCACGCGCCACAGAGCCAAACATATTCTTCCAGGCAGAGTGTGGTTTGAATGGCGATCTCTCAGAATCAAATGTGATTGATGTAGCAGCACTTGCTTGCACAGCTGGCCATACATTCTAGACCCAGGATGGTGAGCAAAAGCGAACATGCCTCAGGTGGCGTGTGATGGAGGCAAAGACAGTCTGTCAATGGCAGCTTCAGCAGGAGGGGAAACAGTGATGGCCCCCGGCAACCTGGTCATCAGCGCCTACGTCACCTGCCCAGACATCACCAAGACACTCACTCCTGACCTTAAGCTGCCTGGCAGCGGCAAGCTCATCCATGTAGACCTGGCCCAGGGCCAGAATAGGCACTTGGGAGGCTCCTGCCTTGGACAGGTCTGCTGTGCTTCCTTGGAATGCTTTGACTATGTCCTGTGTGCTAGGCAGCTGCGGTCTGTCTTTTGTCTCTGTGACTCTGTGACTACAAGGCGGTGTCGGTGCTGCCTGACTTGCTGCTAGCCCCCTATCAGTTATATGTCAGCGTGAGCGCATCATTGACTGCAGTACATTGGCTGCCTGTACGGTTTTCCCAGATACCCAAGCTCTCCTGGACGAATCTATGCACAGCCTGTGCAGCCTGGTTGGCATATGTCCAAGGATGAAGGTGAATGCCTACTTGACCGGCATGCCAGAGTGTGCTCAATAGCAGGCAATACTGGTTTGTAACCAATTTTATCAAGCAAAAAATGTGATTGTTCCCTGGCAAAATGGCCAAAAAAAAACCATTAACATGATTTGCAGGTGTACAGCCAGCTGGGCAATGACACGCCTGACGTGGATGTGAGCAGCCTGAAGGCCATGTACAACACTACCCAGAGCCTGATTGCTGATGATAAGATCTCGGCAGGGCATGATATCAGTGATGGCGGCATTGCAGTCACACTGCTTGAATCGGCCTTTGCTGGCAACTGCGGCATTCAGGTACCAGCCTCCTCCCACATCATGCATAGCATTCTCTAAACTGAAAACAGCACCACTCACTCCTCGTGACTGTGGACCCACGCCGGACAATGCTACGTGCTTCATTGCTGTATATAGCATCTGATGAAAGAGAGGTGCATGAGCTGCTTGTATTCAATAACTTGTCTGCACTGCTGATTTGCGTTGAGACAGCATCTTCACATTTTTACAGCGTGCTGATATACATCATCTCGCATTGCTCAACAAGGAACAGTCGGTGTTGGTCTCAGTGACAGCTCTGTTGATCAGCCCAGCAGGCCTGATGCCCTGCTATATGTTTGTTTACGACTGGTGTTCTACCGTGCAGGTAAACCTTGCTTGCAGCTCAAACAGTGACGAATTCGGTCACTTGTTTGCTGAGGAGCTCGGGCTGGTCCTAGAAGTAGCACCGGAGAATCAGCAGCAAGTTCTGGAAGCGTACACGCAGGCAGGCCTGACAGCACACACCATTGGTAGTGTCACCGCAGATGCCCAGATTAGCATCAGTGTACATGGCACTCAGCAAATATCAGGTGTGCCACTTGATGGCCTTGCACAGTCGTCCAGTGTGCTGCTTATGCTGTCTTGTTTGGTGTCGCCAAATGAGCTGGCCGATGCAGCTGAAACTGCTGTCTTCAGGGGTTGTAGTGATAAGGTAGCAACAATGCACAACTTGTACAGATGGTAGGCCAGCTGTTGCTGAGCCTGTTGCTGAAGGTCGTTGATTGGTTTGTTGCCATCGCACAGCTGTGTCTATGTTGAACCCATGCGCAAGCTTCAGGACGCCTCAATCTTTGCCCTCAAAAGACCTGCCTATCAGCTCAGTCCTATGCTTTTCAGCATATTTCCTGTCCCTCTGTGCTCTCCCTGTCCTGAACTCTGCATTCAAATTACATCACATGAGGACAATTTTCCACTGCAACTCCACGGCATGTAGTTGTTACACTTGGTATAAATGGTGTAGGCGGAACAGCAGAGCTGAGGGACGTATGGGAGGAGGGGGCTTTCCACCTGGAGCGGCTGCAGGCTGCAGAGGAATGTGTGAACGCAGAGCAGGCAGTGCAGGCCAGCCGGCAGGCACCCACCTGGACCCTACCCTTCACCCCTGCCTGGACCCCTGAAGCCAAACTCAAGGTCGGTCTATCTGCTGTGTTTGCACAAATTATGTGTCACATAGTGCATCATTGTGCGGGTGCACGACAAAGGCTCTGAGTCTGAATGTCCACAGTTTGTCGCTGCAGTCAGACAGATTTGTTGGCAGTGCCCTGCTGCGTTTGGTGCAAGCCTTGATTGTCATGTTATAGTGAAGCCTGCCAGCTTTGTAGATTATCATGATTCACAGCAGTGCAGCCCCATGTAGAGCAAAGGCAGGTGCAAACAAGGCATTGTGGCAACTCTTCGACAGGATCTGTTGAGAAACATTGGCACCTGACTCTGACAAAAAAAGAGTTGTGTCAACCCCCCACACACTCACCAAAGTTGTGAGAGATCAGCTGTACAGCTAGCTGGGCACAATACAAGGTAATGAGACCACTAGACAAAAATGCTGTGGGTGCAGGCATGAGGAACAGTGAGGGTGCAGGACAGTGTTTAGCGATGCAGACCAGGAGATGGCAGCAGCAGTGTAGAGCCTTGCCTTGTGCACTCAACACATCATGTGGAAGCGTCATACTCAAGATGCATATGAAATGCAGGCATCAGGGAAGGTGAGGGTGGCGGTGATGAGGGAGGAAGGCAGCAACGGGGACCGGGAGATGGCGGCGGCAGTGTACAGCGGCGGCATGGAGCCCTGGGACGTCACCATGTCCGACCTCCTCAATGGCCGAGCCTCTCTGGACTCCTTCCAAGGCAAGCAGTCAGTCATATTCGTGCGCTACAGCGGTTTGCTGTCTATGCTTGCATTCCTTTGTATAGCACGCCACCCAACATACGCTTCAAGAACAAGAAAACTGGCGGCACTTCATCCCATGCTGTCGTCCTGCTGACAATGAAGCACTTTGTGATTGACTATCTCCTTTCTGGGTTTCTAATTTATTAGTGTCCAAAACAATTGTGCCTTGATCATCATCATGTTTGAGGCAAATTCGCAGAAGCAGCAGGAGCAGACAAACACATGGGCAGAACATGATGTGCTGTAGTGTAGATCGGTGATGCTGCTGAGCCGGATCACATTGCAGCCCGCAAGCTACCCTTCACACTTGAGGCTACTACTTGTATTGCTGGTGCGGCTTGCTGTAAGGACTCCCAAATTACTATGTTCCCTATTTGCAGCACATGTCAGGCGATGTCACACTGCTATTTATCACGGTGCAGGTGTGGTGTTTGTGGGAGGCTTTAGCTATGCTGATGTGATGGATAGCGCCAAGGGCTGGGCTGGCACCATCAGATGCAACAAGCGCCTCTCAGATGCCTTCAAGGCCTTCTACAACAGGTCTGACACCTTCAGCTTGGGGGTGTGCAACGGCTGTCAGCTCATGGCCCTGCTGGGCTGGGTTCCCGGGACAGAGGCACAGCTGCCAGACCCTTCTCAGCCACGCTTCATTCACAACACCAGCGGCAGGTTTGAGAGCAGATGGGCGAGCGTTCAGATCCAGGAGGACAGCCCAGCCATCATGCTGAAGGTCATCTCACTTCTCCTGCATGAACTCCTTGAGCTTTGCTTGGACTGGACGCAGCAATGTCTTGCCTGTTGATGCTCAGCAGGACCAGCAGCAAGCCAGCAGAATGGTATGTAGGCCGTGCACCATTCATAGCAGCTGGTTTTCAAATCAAAATACACTATGATGCGTCAAGCCACACCTGATGGCAAGGATGCAATGGTGATATTATCTCAGTTGCTGAACTAAAGGGAAATCCTACTTGCCTGCACAGCCTTTCATGTAATGCGCATCCTGTCATCTGATGTAAGGTGATGTGCAGGGTATGGGAGGCAGCAGCATGGGGATCTGGTGTGCACATGGGGAGGGGCGAGCCCACTTCCCTGACCCCCAGGTCAAGCAAGCCGTGCTAGAAGGCGGCTTGGCACCCATCAGGTCACTTTCCTTCTGTCATCTGCTGGTCTTGCCATGTGACTCCCAAGACGCCAAGATACTTCTCAGTCATGATTTGACATATCTGTGCATCAATGACTGTTGTCCTGTTGTACATCATCTGCTAAACAATCTGGCACAACGTTGCCCGGTGCAGCACGCCAGCATTGTGAGCCCCTTACCAGATGTTTGATCAAGCCGTTCATTCAGACTCTGACATGCATGTGATTGTTGTTCAGGTATCAAGGCCCCAGTCAAGAGGTGACAGAGCAGTATCCCTTCAATCCTAATGGGTCGCCAGAGGGCATTGCGGCGCTGTGCTCACCCAACGGACGGCATCTAGCAATCATGCCTCATCCTGAACGGTGTTTCCTGATGTGGCAGAATCCATGGTTCCCTGGGGAGTCAGGTCTTACAAAGGATGGGCCAGGGCCTTGGTTGAAACTGTTCCAGAATGCTAGACAGTGGTGTGAGTCCCTGTGAGATGTTGCTGACTATTTGTGCTCGTATGGAGATGTTGTGTCACAGACAGCATGCAATGTTGCGGCCAGCATCTGATGAGTCAGCTCCTGACTCATCACCATTCCCCGCTCCATTGAGCTTAGTATCTTGTTGAGATTCCTTGTTCAAGGAATTTGTCAGTGTGGCTCATTATATACTCTGTGTACAGTACATGACTTTAGCAAGACAAACAGCTTCATGAACCCAATGATATGTTGTCCCAATTCACGGCGCAGCTCTTGATGTTGATTGAAAGGATACTGAGATGCTCCCTAGCCCTACTGTAGCATAAAGGCACCTGCATAGCGTTACAGCAAAACAGAGTTTGACATGTGTCTACTGATAGAGTGCGTATCAGATTGCTGTGCTGTGCTGAGCGTATCAGCTCGCTGTGCATTGCTGCAGCTGACACCAATTGCTCTAGTATTGTGCTGCGTGGGCAGAAAAGTCTCGCTTCCACAGTGATATAAACTTGCAGCCCTAGCCTTGCTAAGTACAAGAGCAGACTTGAAAAGCATTGTACTCCTGGCCCAGGACATGTTACAGCTCCCAACTCGAGATTTCCAGGACCTCATCAGGGCGTATGAAGGGCTTGGATATGTTTCTGACAGCTATCTCTCCACAGTATGGGTCCTCAAGAGCTATTTCCTGCTCTAGATTATGCCGCAAGTCAACTATTGTGGCAGCAGGTTCACTGCTATATGCAGGAGCTTGACTGCTGCCCTCTGAGACCTGCAATAGACATGTGATGTCAAAAGCACGCTTGAGCCGTGAGATATATACAATAAGCATCATGCCTTTGGCTGACAAGCAAGTGCATCCCTGGGACATGTTTTGGGATCCGCAATTCAGGAAGCATAAACTGCGATCCTGTCTGCATCAAGGACAGTGCTCACACAGCAGAACAGGAAACACCCTGCAGACCTCACTTGTGTGCTGATGCCTACAAGCAGCATGTCCAAAAAATGCCAGAGCCTATAATGTTGGCACAGTCAATCACAGCCATCAAGCTACACCAGCCAACGCAGGGGAGACCGCAACCAGGTTGAGTGTTGTTACCTGTGACAAGCGTGTCAGTAGTGTATGTATCCGCTGCTGCTGTGGGGGTGGTGCCAGCTGCATGACTTCACTTGCTAGGCAGGTGCCGTGAAAGGCATTTCCAGAAGGGAACAGGTAGAAGGGGGGTACCGCCCCCCCAGAGATGCCTGCTGTAGCCGGAGGGGGCTCTCCCACTGCTACCCCACACCTGGCACACCCTTCTGACAGGTCTAGAGTGGCTGCTCTATGCTCCAGTGCAGCCATGTCCTTCCTGTACATGGCAGGACAGCCTGTTGCCTGTCTCAAGACATGCTGCATTCAGCAGTCACCACAGCATGTTGTGAGTGTGCTCATGCTGTGTTGAGTGTTATGCTGAGGTTCAAGCCCATGGCATGCATGGGCCTTTGGCCTTTATCCACAGCTGGTCATTTCAGCATGCCATGCGCTGTATTTTCCTTTGGATTCAGAGACGTGACTTTGCACTGTTCTGCTGCTGTCCCACGTCCCATCTAGGCCCACAAGACCAGCCTCAGAGGGCAAAATCAATGGGAATGCCTCGCAACTGGCCTAATGTGGCAAAGACTACTACAAACCAGGCTGCAAGCACAACTTAACGGGCAACCTGAAGGGCCAGTGTGACGTGGGAAACATGCGGTCAGTTGTACCTGAGGGCATCAGCAATGCGCGTAGCATCCTCCATTTCAGTCTTGAGCTGGTCTATTTGCTTGTTGTAGTCCTCCAGGGACTGACAGATGGCGTCCTTGAAGTTGTCAATCTTCACAAAGTCTGGGAAGAGTGGCAGCACGTCCTCAATCTTGATTACGCCCCCTGACTCCCTCAGAAACTCATTGACCTGCTTGATAGCCACTTCCTGGAAGACGAAGACTCGCTCAGCACAACATCAGCAACACAAGGCAGCATGCTATGTTGCACAATGTCTAAGAGCATTAATGCTGTCAGGTAGAACAACCAATGATGAAGAAAATGACTTATCAATGTTTGACTAACGGAGTCATCGGCATTGACTCAGAGGGAAGAGACAAAACCATCAGGGGCATCCTGCTGCAGCCAAACAGGAAAGCTAAGATACATGTATGTTACACACAAAGGGTGCGCCTAATCTGCGGTGACCTGCTGATCATTGAGATAGCGCAAACATACTGAATATGCAGGGTGAGATGTGAAAGACGCAGGCGTAACATGGCATGAGCAAGAAAAGCAGCAAGCCTAACATCTTGCAGCTGTAGCCAGGGGCCAACGAGCACAGCTAGCATGCTGTTGCAATGGTTGCATTCAGTGAAGTGTGAGTCAGCAGGACATGGAGGCGTGCCTGGTCTTGGGAGGGGTGCTGGTGCACAATGTGGCGAGCAATGGTGAGCCAGAGGTTGCGCTTCAAGGCAGGCTCCTCCTCTGGTCTGTTGGCTGTGGCGCTTGCCAGTGTCATGTCAAAGCTCAGAGCCAGGACCACTGCATCCTGCACCATGCACAGCTTCATGCTGTCGATCTGGTTTGCACCAGACATACAAGACTGATCTGTTGGGTTGAGTTTTGCCATAGCCCACAAGTCTGTTTAGGCTATAGGCCTACTACCCTACTCTGCCACTACCAAGAGCGCATCTGCCAACAGTGCTCAGGAGCAGATGGTTGACCTGGGAGCCAAAAGTTGGACGCAGCTGTGGTCATGTTGGCTTTGACTGGGGGATGCAGTCCAGAGAAGAGTGTTGAATGCTATGCAAGAGGAGAGGACTTCAATGCCCGAATGTGCTTGTGGCAGGTGTAGCAAGCGGTGGTTAAATCAACAAAGTGCATCATCTATTGCCCTCACAGCAGTTGCTGTGTCACTACAGCATTGCTACACAAGGTGACTTGTATGTTATGCTATCAGCTGTGGCCAGGAACCTCCAAGCCCCTACTTGACACAACAAAGCTTTGACAGCATACTGAAACCTGGGCTGGTAGTCGCTGTGACAATGCGGGGGGGAGTTTCAGTGATGGAGATTCTTTTGCCTACATGGCCCATGAAATACAGGTCTTCTGCCCCTTCAGAAAACTTTACTGGAACTGATTTTGTGAGGTGTCTTACACTGAGCCCCTCTGATGGGTTCATCCTAAAGCACAGCATGATCACAAGCCGACCTTGAAGGCTTTAGTGATCAGACTGGAAGCTCTCACCTCGTATAGGTTGAGATCGCACAACAGCTGCACACAGGCTTGCAGCTTGTCACGCTGGCGCGCCAGGCGCAGGGCTGTCTGGGGGTCGTACAGGGGCTTCCCCAGCAAGTCCCTGGCATTGGCCAGGTACTGCAGCAGGGGTGCCTCCTCTTCTTCCAGGCAATACAAGGCTGCCTGCGGGGTCAGGCACAATACTGAAAACAGCAGGTTTCAGTCACTTCTACCCTTGTTTGAACTGGAAACAGATGATGTGACACACCCTGTGCAGCCTTGCCTTCAGACTTGGTCATGCAAAATGAACATAGCAGCACAAGTTACAAAAATAAGTTCTGACTACCTTCGCAGAAGACTCTGCAGTACAAGCTGCAGTGGGATGTGACATAGTAACGTGCATGTGCTGTTTCCAATGGATTTTTTGGTTGTTGAAAGGTCTGCTCCCCTTCCTGATGTGTGAATTCTTGAATACACCTGTACTACGTGATCATGATGCTAGTCTTCTCTCACAAAGTTTTTGCTTTATGCAATTAGAGTTATGAAGGAGGTTAACATGCAAACACAGCTGCAAACAATTCTGAAGGAGGTTAACATGCAAACACAGCTGCAAACACTTTTGAAGAAAGTTGACATGACCAACACGGGATACACAGGCGGAAAATGTGCCGCTGCTGCAGCCAGTAGGTGCAGCAAGCAGAGGGCCTGCTTACTGCTAGATGGTGTATGGCTGGGTCGTCGTTCTCAAGGTGGTGGATGCAGAACTCCACAAACCTCAAAGCCTGTGATTGGCACTCTGGCGGTGCATCTGCTTCTGCAAACCTCAGCAAGGCTGGTAATAATCTGCAGGGCAGACACCTTCTCACCATTTGCTGCCCTTTATTTATTTTAAATTAGCTCTGATATTGGTTTGACAAAAAAACACTTGTGCTCCGCTGATGTTGCCACTCCCCTCATTTCGTTTAATGCTTGGCAGGGGATTGCTCACAGCCCCTTGCATGCTACATTACTGGAAGACCAGCTGCAGATCCAGCTGAAGCTTTAGGAATGAAGTTTAGGAAGTCTCGAAGACAGCATGTGTGTCACCAGGCACATGCTGCACAGCACTTTTGCACCCTTTCTGCAGGCAATCAATGCATACCTAGGGGGATCCAGGGGGGGTTGTGCCGTCATCCAGGCGTCAACAGTGGGGCGGGGGGCCAACAGCATAAGGGTAGGTGCAAATTTGTACCACAGCTCCTGGCTGACCCCTGGGCGGCGTAGCACTGGCAAAGCCCTTTCTGCCTCCCCTCTTTGCATCAGGTATTCTACCACTGCTTCCCAGTCCTGCATACACTTTCAGCAATATTCAGGTGAAAGCATGACCATAATGTAGTGAGCTTTCAGATTCTGCGGTTTCAAACAGAGAATTCGCTAACACATTAGCCAGACTTCTTGCTGCATGTATGCATACACTCTTGATCTGCTTGCCATGCAGCGTTGCAGCTCCAGAGGGTTGAGTTGGCTTTGAGTTGGCTCGCGCCTAGCTCTTGGCCATGCAAAGCATACGCAACCATCAAGGAGTCATTTCTCTTAAGATGACCCCTGTGCACCCTTGACACTGCAGCTGGGATCTGACATTATGAGCCCAGGCACATCACAGGCGGCAAGGCACATGTGATGATAACAGGACAAGCCAGTACATGTCACAGCAGCCTGCAACCTGTGTTGATACTGACTGCAGACTTGCAGTGTTACTATCACCTTACGGTAAGTAGCATACTCCATCAGGTCATCCAGTCGCCCATACCCAGCCAGCAAGCTGACAGTCACATTCACATCTAACACGTTGACATTTCGCTTCAGAAATGCGCGCAGATCCTGTGTCAGCTGGTCAGGCGCAGGCAGCCCCTTCACGTCCCCATTGGCTGCTTCGCTGGCCCCACGGGGTTGCTCCTTCACTTCTAGCTCTGATGGGTGGCCCTTCACCTCTAGAAGGCTCCGATTCAACTGGTCTAGGTAAAGCTCTAAAAGCCATGTGCCCACCATTGTAGCCTGCAAATGGCCAGTTACAATGTGCCAGGTGGGTACTTTTGTATGTGATTGATTGGAATCCCAAGTTCTGATTGGCCTTGCCGTTTGTAAGTGCCTGCTAACATGAGTGAAGGGCACTTGTGAGCTGTGAGTCTCCGCTTGCAGTGAGGCTGTGGTCAAACAAATGCTCTGAAAAGCAAGCAAGCAAGCAAGCAAAACCACCGTGTCCTGTCTAAGCAGAAACATCACAAACCTGAGCTTTATCTTCTTGTCCCAGAGAGTCCATCTTGGTCTGCAGGAAGGCTTGAAGGGCCTGTGGGCTGTTCACCTCCACAAAGCGCAGCACCACCTCTTCAAACGCTGGCACAGCAGCTGTCACCCTCCCCAACAGATGTGCCGCCTCAACATACTTGCCATCACCAAAACAAGCTTCTGCTTCAGCACTGTTGACGGTGTCTCTTTCGCCCTGCAAGCCATCCCAGCAATCGGCTTGTGACAATGGTATTGGCATTGTCCTCAGCACACGGCCTTCACTAGGTCGTACGCTGTACTTGAGGGACTATGTACACAGGCTGTGGCTTTTTCTCATAATTGACAGGCACTGACTGACAGACATTAGCTCCATGGCTGCACTACGGCACAAGAGTGTCTGCTACTCACAATACTTTGCGGCCACAGCAGCTCAAAAAAGGCTGCTCCATAAAAGCTTGTGTGCTAAGATTGGGGCGTCTGACACAGTCTGGGTTGATGGTCGATTTGGCAGCAATGTACCTTGCCAGACTAGTGTTGCAGTGATGCAGACGATCAGGTCTCACCTGGGATTTGCAATGCCGGAATGCACTTTTATAATCCTGCTGATCTAGGTAGATCAGCCACATGCCCCTTGACTCATCCTGCACAGTCACCTCTTGCAAGCTGTCACCTGCAGGCCAATGTGATGTGACTTTTACAATAGAGCTTCTGTCTTTTCAGCACATCTCAGGCATGAAGCAATCAGGCTTGGATGCATGACCGCCCAAGGGGCATTCCAATACAGTGACAGAGCAGCAGCTTTTCCCAAGACATTCATCCCAGATCCTGCGTTGATGACATGGCAAAATCAAAGCAAGCAGAACATCAGCAACTGCCTGATCAAATCTGAGATGTGCAGGTCACCTGCCATGAGATATACAGTGCCCTCAGCATCATCACTGGCCAAGGCAAGGGTTTGTGCAGTTTGGGGGCCAACAGAGAGGGTGAAAGAAGGGGTCAAGGGCAACTCCTGTCGGACCTGCCCATTGACTCTGTTGATGCATTGCACCTTGGTGGGAAAGAGGAGCAACAGGTAAAACTGGCTCAGCGCCTGCAGGAAGGGCATGCCATTTCCATCAGGTGAGTTCACCAGCATCACCACATAATGTAAATTTCACACCAGGGGTGAGGGAGAAGGGTGGAGGAAGTGTCTGAGGATTCCAGAATGACTAGCTCACGCAGCTCCCTGTGCCAGTATGCCACGCTGTCTGCATCCAGCATGGCCAGAACAGCAGCCATGCAGCAACATGCTCTGAAACATGCCAGACAGCTGGCTGTCTGCATTGGCCTAGACTGCCTCACATAACAACTACGTATTTGCCAGAACAGTCCCCATTCCAGATCTGACAAATGCCAGGCAAGGAAGTGTAGTTGCCAGAACGCAAGGTCTGCAGTCATGCAGCACCTGGTGCATGTGGCCAGTGCAAAAGTATTCTTACCACAGCCAGAGGGAGCACAGCAGCTTCAGTATGTGAGCTGGTGTATGGCAGCAGCCTGTGATGTGTCAGGTGATCCAGCTCCCTCTTGTGCTGGCTTGTATCCCAGTTGAAGCTGCCATAGTAGATGCCTGGCTGTGTGAGCCAGGCAAAGGCTTCAGGCTTGTCAGCCCCAGGCTGGTAGTACAGCTGCAGGGGGGCTGAACTTACCCCTGCCCCTAGCTCTATGTAATTGTTGATGTCTGCAAATCACAATGCAAAGGTTGTACTGCTTCACGACCTGCAATCAGCTGACTGCTCAGCCTTTGTTTCAGCCTTTGTTGCCTTTAGGTATGTAAGGTGTACACTTGTGCAACCATGTGCATAATAGGGCAAGGTATCAGCATGCCATTTCCGGTTTCCTGCTTCATGCAGGTCATGACCTGTACATTGCTGGCAATGATGTCTGCAACTTTATTGTGAAGCTGGTTCACATGCAAAATGCTTGGACTACCCGGCTGGCAGCCACAATCATCTTGACAGGGCAGATGACACAAATGGTTCTCAAAAGCAAGACAGGTTTGAGACAAAGCAAAGGTGCTGCAAACAAGTGCACAGAACACTGAGGTTCACAGGAAGGAATACCCTGCGTGTATGAGCTCCAGCCACCCTTCTGACAGACAGCACACACCACAGATGAAATGGGGACTGTACAAAGATAGACGTACCTGGAGAGGTATACCTTGCAAACATGGGCTCAAGCCCTCCTTTGCCAGAGAAAACATAGAGGCGCTTGCTGGTGGCCATCAGCACCATTCTCTGGCCAGGGGAAGCCTGGTGCTGATACACGCTGCTGATTGGGTCCTTGCTGTCCTGCAGCTGGAACACTCTCTTTGCAACCTTCTCCTTCTTGTCCTTCTCGTCCACAATGACTTCATGCAGTGCTCCAGCCAGAGATCCCACAAGGATGTCCCTGCCACAGGGAATGCATGTCTTGCGAGGTGATGTCAGTGTGTTTTGATTGACAAATGTAATGAATAAGGTGTGATGTGTGACATCCCTGAGCAAAGCACTAGGTGATGATGGTGAGTATGACAACACAACAGTGTAGCAATGCAGAAACCATACAGGAATGCAAGCTTTGATTTGCACGCATGTGAGGAAGTTGTGCCATTGTTCATGCTGAAGTGTGTTGTTTGCTGCTCACCCTGTAGTAATGTCAGACTGTGTTTGCTTGTTCCAACCAACGCATGAAATTGCGGCGCCTTTCAGCTTGCTCAAAATTTTGCTCTTCTTCCAACTAGCGTGCATGTAATATGTTTCATGCGCAGAGCCAAACTGTAAAGCAACAACAGTGTGCTCTCCAGAATGTGAAATCCACAGACCTCTGACAATCACATCTGCATGTCTTGAGAGCTCAAGCTCTAGCACTGCATGTGTGAAGAGGAGTTTAGCAAGATAGTGAATCAATGATGGTGATGGACACACAGTCCTTACCAGGTGTTGGGCCTTGTTGCAGGTCATAGCGTAGCAGGTATGCTCTGCTTGTCACAACTGTGACACACCCTTCTGCTGCAGCTAGCGCAACTGCCTGACCCTTCCCTCTGCAAAGCACAGGGTAATTAGGTCTTGCTAGCACAGGAATGACGCGGTGAAGTCTAAACTAAATACTTCTGCACGGGCACCACTGCACCTTGACAGCTGTCTCTCTGTGGTGTGCAGGCCAAAGATGGACTGATCCACCGAGGGAGCAGGTGGCAAGGGGTCATTCGAAACAGCAAGACCTTCTTCGTCAATGGTAAAGCCCTGCGCAGGCTCATGGAAGCTGCTACCGGCCTCCCAATCCTCAAGCAAACTCATAGGTGCAACGTCAGCTCAAACAGAACGGGTTATGGAGTTTTGCTTCGACAAATCGCATGCTTGGTGATCACTGCACGCACAGCAAGGCTGTTCGCCTGAAGCTTTTCTGTGCTGCAGCTGCGCTTAAAGTCATGTTGTGCCACAAAACGTAAGCTCCGCCGGACCTCACCCGGACAACGACACAACGCTGTCGTTGACTGAGGTTGCATGGAAATCTGCATGTGCATGTTGCATGTTGACCCATGCAAGCATGCAAACTGCATCTATTTCATCAAGCTTGTTCGCCAGTGCAAGTTTGAGAAGCTGTCTTCGGATTCATAACTAAGAGAAAACTGCATTGCCTCTCTACCGTGTGCCTTGTCCAGATTCTTGTTTGTCTGCCAGGACTGTCTTGCCGCATACCAGCATCACAGCATCCCAAATTGCAGGTCCTGTGAGATCTCAATGTAGACAGAAGCATGCGAAAGAGTTGAAAGACACAATCACAGCACTGTACAGCATTATACAGCACTGCACCATTATCTGATTTCAACCGTATAGGTAGGACAGGATTTCACGAACGACTTAAACAATATACTTCGCTGTGACGTCATGCATAACACAAATTCACAATCATCCCAGCATGACTCTCAAAGTTGGCTTGAGACAGCAGCGTAAGTGGTCCATGAGTGGCAGCTGCTGTTCCAAGTGCTGCTGTGGCTGCCAGGGAAGCTGCTCCTTGTGTGACCCCTGGTGCTTGCATGCTAAAGCGGCTATATGTTTGTCTGTCCGGAGTATTTCCCACTTAGAATTCACAGGGTTTGGGGTGTAGGATGTGTCTGGGATATGTTTTGTGCTTTCTTTATGCTGTGCAGCAAACAGCCATGCGTCATCTGCTGGTTGGTTTACTGAGCTGCTGAGAAACGACATCATTTGCATTAGTGAGTGAACAGTCGTGCAGCATGCATGTCCAATCTCCGGTGCTTGGATGCCAGCTGGTGCAGCATGTGCACTGCCAGCTCACACAGCGGCAGGATTTTTGGTACGCAAGACTACTGCGCCCAATTTATTCTTGGTGTAATGGTGTCGTCTAATTTCTGCTGTGACGCGGCAATTTTTGTTTTCTTCAAATGCATATTGGTATAAAAAGTATATAAAAAAACTTGTATCATTATATTCATGTTCTATTTACAGCTGTCACTGGGTGCAATCACAGGATCCTGGGTGTGTACTTGCAGTTGGCGCCAAACAACTGCAGCCTTCAGAATGCCGTGGACAGCACAGACCAGCTGTCCTACATGCGCCAGCAGTGCACTCCAGGTTACTATGGCCCACTGTGTGCCCTGTGTCTCAGACAAGACAGCAATGGCCGTGCGTACGGCAGAACTGGCACTTGGTCCTGCCAACGCTGCAGACATCATGGCACTATCATCGTGGCCTATGCTGTCAGCTTTGTGCTTGTGCTGCTGTTCTTGGACTACACAGTACGTGTGACCATCAGGGAGAACAGTGAAACTTGGGAAAGCAATAGCAACGACACAGGAGCTGCAGAGCTGATCCGGGTGAGGTCTGCAGTGGCATTGGCTCTCCATCATGATGGCATTCCCATGCTGCTTCGTAAACTTTGCAAAGTGTACTGACTCTCTGCTGGGGGTTGCTTGGGGTGTCTAGGCTAAAGGTCAATCAGTCATGTTTTGTGCGGCGTATGGCGTATGTTCCAGGCTACTCTTGCGCAATGCAAGGCTCATGCACATCTGACAGCAGCTCTCAAATTCATTGCATATCTGCAATCATGCCTGTTCAGGCCGGTATATATACATATATACATCTCTAGCGTCAAGACTGTTCAGGCCTGTTTTGGCACACAGCAGGGCTTCTGCACATTTGGCAGCATTTCACAACCTAAGTTCTCTTTGGAGTGGCTGGTCTTGAGAAGCATGCACTGCAACCAGTACTTTGCACTTTGGGCAGTGTCCTCTTGCCTAGGCAGTGCTTGTGATGCAGGTGGTCACTGTGTGGTTGCAGTACATGAGCATTCTGGGCAATGTCAACATACCTGCTCCTGGTACAGTGCATTGGGTGTTCAGTCTTGCAAGCTTTGCGTTTTCATCCATCACCAGCGGCAGTCTCTCACTGGAGTGCCTTATAAGAGCAGGGCCTTTGAGGCCTGCCCTGAAGCGGCTGTTGGTGCACCTGGCAGTGCCTATCATCAATCTGCTCCTGCTATCTGCATGGCAGCTTCTCTGGTGAGTAAGTGGACTCAAGCTTGCTGTTAGTTAGTAGCATTTTCATACAGCAGCTTGGCTCTTGTGAACACATTTGATATTGTATCAGAGGCAGTTGCGACGCATAAGCATGTTGTGTCATGCCATGCCTGCAAAACAGCATGTGTGTTTTATGCGATGCCTGCATAATGGCACTTGAACTGAAGTGCCATAGACACAGAGCGCATGCAGTCACATGCCTATTGCATTGTGCAAACTGGGCGTACTACCGCTTGGCTGGCTTTGTGGGAAGAATTGCACATGTAAGGCTGAAATGTTTTTCTCCCCGGCCACAGCCCTACGCACTGTGTCTTTGCCACAAGGTCAAAAGAGCACTCTAGCGTTGCACAAGCTGCTCACACATTTGATTTCATTACGCAACTGTTACCTGCAAGCTCCGGTAGACATTACATTGAGACTGCATCCAGGTGGTCAAGGTCTAAACGCAGGAAAGCACAGACAGCATTTGTAACAAACCCTGTGCAGTCAGCATCAGCAGCCTCTGTGCATTCAGCCGTGCCGCCACAGTCTGCATCTGCAGAGCTGCGGCAGCGGTTGCTGGTCACCTTGCTTGCTGTGCTCTTCTATTACTATCCAAGCCTCCTGACCAATGCATGGAGCTTGTTTGCCTGCTACAAGGTTGACAGGCTCTCAGGTGTAGCCTACCCACAAAATTCTCGGGTACGCTGCATTTATGTTGTACATGCCTGATATGACTCCTGATGATTTTGTCTAGCATTGTGCTTCATGCTATGCCAACAGTCACAGCTATGCGCTACACGTTGGTTGAATTGGTTCAGCACATTCTCATATGCTGCACGCGGAAAGTTCATTTGAGTAATCATACTTTTGACACGTGACAGGCTGCGTGGGCACAAGGGTACTGGGTGTCAGATATGACACTGCGGTGTTTTACGGGCTTGCACCTCAAGTGGTCTATGGCGCTAGGGGTCCCTTTGTTGTTCCTGGTCTGCCTGGTCATTCCTCTACTTCCTGCCTTGCTGTTGATGCAGCACCGAAGGCGTCTGGACTCTCCATCAACCCGATTCAGCCTTGGCTTCATCTACCATCCCTACAAGTGAGTCACACTGTGAGTCTTGTGACTCAAGCTACTGGCATTGCGAGCCCTTGTGTCTGCTTGTCAATTCGAATGGCAGGCTTCACCAGGCAAGGAGCAAATGCCTTTCCAGTCATTGATGATAACCAGTTGCTGTTGATTCATAGCCATCACACGGACACTGCAGCTCATGGGCCTCAAGTCAAGCTATCTCACGGCGCATGCAATGTGCTGCACCGTCACGGCGCCCAAGATCATGCTTTCGCTTGAGGACTGAACCAGTTTGCTCCTTGGGGTGAGCTTGCCCTGTCCTATGTGGGCATCCTCTGTGTCAAGCAAAGACAGTGATGCAATGCAGGCCCTCTTTCTGGTACTGGGAAAGCATCGTCCTGGTGCAGACTCTAGCATTTGTTGCCTCCCAGGTTCTGGCAACCTCCCTTGACACCTACTTCCAACTCACCATCATGCTGATGGTGCTGCTTGCGGGCTTTGCTGTCCTGGCTCAACTCCGGCCATTTAATTCCAGATTGGCTCAAAACACCCAGGTACTTAGCTCTTAGCGCCATTGCTATGTTTCTGCCCTGCACATACCTAGCTCAAAATAAGCTGGAAAGCGTAAAATTATAATTATTATTATTATTATTATTATTATTATATTTCTGCGGCCAAACAACTGGATGACACGTGCTCTGTAGATCACATACCAAGCAAGCACAGCAGCTTCCCTGCTTGTTGATCTGCATATGCTTTTTCTGTCATTAGTCATATGCTGCTGAAAGCTTGTCAGCCATTCACAAAGCCACTACATCATCTGCAACGATTCCCATTTCACAGTAAGATCAGCTGAAGGCCTCTGCAGTCCCAGGACACAAGCATGCAATGATGTAGACTAACGCTTGTGTGATGTGCAGGTTTTAGGAGCATTCACAGTGCTGGCAACAGCAGTTGGTTGCCTATATTTCATTGACGTCAACAACGTAGCCAGTGATGCGGGTAAAGATGCAGCAGGCATACTGCTCCTCATTCTGAACGCCTGGTTTGTGTTATGGCTGACTGCTTTGATCACAAAAGCATCCATAGCAGGTGTCAAATTGAGAGCAATATGGCTCTGGCAGAAAAGCAAAGGAGTTTCTCGGCAGAGCTCTCGGGTTTACAGTAGGCTCAGCTCAAGTCTGAGCAGAACTCGCAGTACCGATGGCTCTACAGATGGCAACAGCTCAGCCTTGACAGGAAGGTTTCTGTCCTTTGTGAAAACATGCTTTGGAGGCAGGTCAAGCAGTGCTGCAGTTATGCAAGATGGCAATTAAGCTTTGGTTAATTTGCTTGAAGAACAAACAATATTTTGGCAGATTGCTTGTTTGCAGTGACAAGCATATACAGCATGACATAGAGTATAATAGATGTTGCAGCTGTGTAGTTGCACAAAAGGTAGGGAAACCAGATGAGAGTATTATATATTAGTAGAGCCTGTAGTGCATTTAAACTAGTCTTTGCAACAAAGCTGGATTCAGCAGCTTTTGCTAGCCTGCCAGACCAAAAAGTGTTACACACAATCCGGGATGTTGAGTATGCGAGGATGTCTCACTATATTCATATAGCTCACAGTCATTGTAAACCTGCGTTGCCCAGACGGAGTCAGCTCCCACAAAGAAGTTTCAAAAGAGCTTTCTTTTGTAGTATCCAGTTTGTGCAGCAAAGCAGTGTGCTGCTAGCCAGAGCATTTTCACAGAAGACAAGGAGTTTGCTTGTTGAGCAAGCTTTGCTGTCAGTTGAAGCAAAGCTTGTGCAACCAGCAAGCCCCTGTTTTCAGCGCAATCACTTGCAGGTGCCAGAAAATTTGCCAGAGTGGTTGCTATTTGACTTTGACTTCGGCTGCGCCAAGGCAAAGCAAGTTGCTATACCCCTCGCTGACAGCTGAACTCTAAAGCTATTCC
>JAABUP010001522.1_pt1 | contig 48667 bp, 59 predicted proteins | sample 5559201 | NCBI WGS metagenome assembly JAABUP01 (sample SAMN10711887, study PRJNA513373) | rock metagenome | isolation source: Antarctica rocks | place: Antarctica
TGCAGGGGCGTCAGCTTGCAGCTCAGGAGGCTGGTAAACAGCTTGAGAAAATGGCTCACGACCTTATTGAGGGGCCAAGGAACACTCTCAAGAGCTGCCAATCGACTCTAGGCAACTGTCAGGAGAATTTCCAGGTCTTACAGACAGTCCTGCAGCATAACCTGCAGCCAGCCCTGCCTTTGCTGAAAGCCAAGGCAGAGCCCAGCGCTCCCATGGGCAGCCACAACACCACCTTCAGAACATCTGCCAGGATTCAGGCTCCTAACAGCACGTCTTCTCAGCAGCTTGTGCCATCAAAAGATCACAAGCTCACCCCAGAGGAAATGGCTTTGGACCCTTGGAACATCCTGCCTGGGTTCCTGAGGGCGCAGGAGCTTGCTGCCATCGAGAAGGCTGTTGATGCTACAGGGAACCAGCAACCACCAGGCCAGCCTCAGGTATGCGTGTGTACCTGTGGTGCACATTTGAATGCCCTTACTGTTAGTAACATGGTGAGAACATTGATATGCATATAATAATGCTACACTCACTTTCCAGAGCCCAATGCAGCTGTCAGCCCTGTCTTGACTCATGCAGTTTCTTTTGTGATCGCAAGCTCTCTGCACAGTTTTGATTGTTGATGAATTGTGCCCTGATCACTTTCGTGTGGTTCGTGATGCGGGACTGTGCTGTTGCAGAGGGAACGCAAGCGACGCAAACAGAAGAGGATGAAGGACAGCAACCTGCGGGACCCGGACAGGAGTGTAGCAATTGTCACAACTGCGGCTCTGCCATGGATGACAGGGACTGCTGTTAACCCACTTCTAAGAGCAGCTTACTTGTCCAGGAATCCTGAGGAAACGGTAAGCGAACTTAAGTGCAAGGCTGTGCATGCTGTTTCTTGCAATTGATAAATGCCCGTGTACTCATTGTATGCTCCTGCAGCTGTCAATGCTTGCTCAAGGCTCTTAGTTTGCCTGGCAAAGCATTACATGCTCTTTTGTGTGCCCAAATGCTGTTCAGGCGACAAGTGTGCATCTCAGTGTTCTTGCGCAAATTGTGCATCTGTACTACATGTGTCTTGCTCTGGCATGTACAGATGTGCAAGATGCTTACACAGCACGCACTGCAATGTTGCCATAGGAAAGCTTCATTCTGTGTAGGGTGAGGAGACCTCGCCCAAGCCAAAGATTACTCTTATGATTCCTTGGCTGGCCAAATCTGATCAGAAGGCTATTTTCCCCAATGGCCTGACGTTCAATTCACCAGAGGAGCAGGAGCAGTATGTGCGCAACTGGGCAGAGAAGCGAACTGGCTTTGAAAGCAACTTCAAAGTGACTTTCTACCCAGGGCGGTATGCTGCAGAGAAGGGCAGCATTCTGCCTGTTGGGGACCCCACTGCCTACATCTCTGATGCAGAGGTCAGTCCCCCCATTACCTTCAACAGGGGCAGCACCTGCCATCATCACACCGTGGAGCAGAATGGATTGATTTTGCACAGGCATGTGACGGCATCAGGTGGTGTTGCCAATGGCCGTTTCAAGCTCCTTACTTGTTAGCCTGGGGCTTTGAATGTGAAGCAGACAAGATGATGCATGGGATGGGTAGCAGATTTCATTTGCATGTTGTAAAGTTTTATGTGCTGCATAGTCTGCTTAGCCGGCAATGTAACCTCAGTGCAAGATTCTGGCCAATGGGTTGCTGTCCCAGCATGAGTGGGTGCTGCAGGCTGATGTAGCTGTTCTTGAGGAGCCAGAGCACCTTAACTGGTACCACCATGGTCAGCGCTGGACGGACAAGTTTGACCATGTAGTGGGCATCATTCACACCAACTACCTGGACTATGCACGCCGGGAGGAGCAGGGGGACATCAAGGAGAAGTGCTTGAAGGCACTCAACTCCTGGGTCTGCCGGATACACTGTCATAAGGTCACCTTCTCATGTGCTGCCTGCCTGCACCACCTTCAAATCCTCAACGCTGCCCAGCATGTTTGGCGCGTTCTGGCTGTCAATCTGGCACATCATGTCGGCATTTTGAGACACCAGCAGCCACACACAGTTATTCTTTGCTAATGTACAGGCTACTCAAGGTGTTCTGCTGGCAGATGCTGGTGTTGTCTGCGTGGATAGTGATGCAAGCTGGGCTCGGCCTGTACCGCTGAAAACAACGCTCATCTTGCACAGGTCGTCAAGCTGTCAGACGCAGTGCAGCCGCTGCCACGGCAGACCACCCAGTTCATTCACGGCGTCCCACAGCAGTTTCTGGCGGTGGGCGACAAGAAGAGTGAGCCTCCTGCAGAGGGGCAGGAGCGGTTCAGCAGAGGTGCCTACTTCATGGGCAAAGCCGTGTGGGCCAAGGGCTACACAGAGCTGCTGTCACTGCTGGAGTCCCACAGGACAGCTGGCAAGACCGAGTATGCCATTGACTGCTATGGGAATGGGGAGGATCTGGCTGCGGTATGCATCTTACACCTTCAAACATGCCTGCTTACCGTGTGACAGTGCAGCTTGGCAGCTGCAGGTGACACTGTGCAGACCTTGGAAAAATTGCAAGGTTTGATGTTCTCAAGAGGCCTCTTGTGCCTTACTTTTTGTACATGCTGTGTGCCAGCTGCTCAAATGCTTGCTGGGATGCGCATTTGACAAGACAGCTGCGATGCTGCAGGTCAAGGCTGCTTCTAAGAAGAAGGACCTTAACCTGAAGTTCCATGGAGCCAAGGATCACCTGGATGACAGTATGCATGAATACAAGGTCAGCCTCCTGCGATGACACGCTTTGTGTCGATCAAAAGCACAGCGTAGAAAAAGCTGTGACTGCCCAGATGGGGGCAACAATGCAGCTGCAAAGCCCTGTATATCATCTCTGTCTTGCTTGAACTCCACACCTGGCTGATGCATGTGGCAGGTTTGTTCAGCATGCACAAAGCTATCATCTAGCTGTCCTGTTGCAGGTTGCAGCCATTGAGCAAGGGTCTGCAGCCTGTGATTGTACTGTGCAGGTCTTCATCAATCCCAGCAAAAGTGATGTCGTGGCAACCACCACGGCTGAGGCACTGGCAATGGGCAAATGGGTGCTGGTTCAAGACCACCCCTCCAATGAGTTCTTCAGCACCTTCCCTAACTGCCTGGTTTACAAGTAAGACCTCATCAGCCGTGTCATAGCACAACCTTTTCCTGAGAATCATATTTGCGCCATTGTACCTGGCACACCTCTGAATTTAGGACTGCATGCATCTCGGAGCATTCAGCTTTCCTGTTGCCACAAGAATGCACACCTTATATTGGAGCATTGTTTCACAAGACCAGAATCTGCATGTCAGGATTCAGCCCTGTGTCATTATAGCAGACTAGACCAGAGGGTGCATGGGCAGCATGATGAGGTTGAATGCCCCTGCTCACCTGTGGCATCTGTTTGCAGGGACTCGCACGAGTTCAGCAGCAAGCTGGAGCACGCACTTGAGAGCGAGCCAGTGCCCATGACTCCTGACCTGCAGCGCCGTCTCACCTGGGAGGATGCTACAGAGCGCTTCTTAGATGTGGCAGAGCTCAAGGCTTCAGAGAGGCCTGGCTTAATCGAGACCGCTGTTGATAAAATGGCTTGGCTGGCTCACAACACCTTGACAGGTATGATGTTGCTACAACTGTAATGCTTGGCAACTGCACAGATCTAGCACTGACTGCTTACGAAGCTTATACCATGCAGATGATGCTGACATGCTCGCTGACCAATTGCAAGTGCATCGCGATCACTTTGTGCGAGCATATGTTGCCTTGTTGTAGCCATGTGTTAAGTCTTGACAATGACTCTGATGATCAGCTGCCCTCTTGCAGCAGATGTCTCCTCAGTATGCACAGCAGTCTGCTACAGTGTTGGCCAGCTGGAAAGGTTGCCAAACTGTTTACTCTGCCAGTATGGCTGTTGAGGAATGGTTGAGTGCAGGGATCGAGCCACTACGAGCTGTGGTTGGTGCTGGCGCAGACACCCTGCTGTCGCCTGCTAGCCTTGCTGACTGGGAGCCAAGCAAACAGAAGCTGGCCTGGTATGACAAGAAGCCTTCTGTTGAGGCGGCAGTCGAGTCACAGACAACCGAAGTCAAATAAAACCACAGACAGGGGTTTTGCATTGGAGTGATACAGTATGTTGGCGTGTTGTGATAGTTTCAGTGGCCAAGTCTAGTGAGCGTCAAGTGTCTGGCCTTGTACAGATTTTCTGGTGGTGGTCTGTGGTGATATACTTGATTGTAGAGAGGCATATGATTAGCATTGCATTTCGTCGATTGCTTTTAGGTTGTCCCAAAAGTTTCTTTTACCCATTACAATGTAGGAATAGGGCTGCTTTCACAATTTAGAGTAGATCTACTGTGCTTGCCACGACAAGGGCAAGCGTTTGCTTTTGTAGATGATTGAAGTTTGCTGGGGGGTGATGCAACATTCGCATCACTGTTGCTTGCTGTGTCAGTTGTACAGTAGATTTGAGAAAGATTAAATCTTTACATTAAAATTTCAGTGAATTTGATTTACACAATTTCAGCAGCTGGCAATGACTCACAAGCTGACTGTGCATGCAAAAAAAGGTAGTGTAATGTACAATAGACTCAAGACACTTCATATCAAATTGCTCTAGTAGCACCTGCACCGCATCTGCTGTGAAAACAGAGTCCTGGCAGCAAGCATACGCTGCTCAATCATTGCATCCTGCTCCCTTGCAAGTTCCTGCTGAAGCTGCACAATCCCCTGTTGAAAGACCTGCCGATGACTCAAACCTCGGGAACAATAGGTCTGCACAGAAACACATTGTGAGAATCGAGGCTGTTAAAGCAAGGACGTCACGGCGGGCTGAGCACAACTCAACAAAGGCAAGTTGCATTGTGGAATGCCTTAAAGTTCATCTTCATGAGGGTCAAATTGTGAACGTTCTTGATGTGATTTTCTCTGACAGCAGATGTTGCCTTATGCAAACTTAGACATGCTTTGGGCAGTTTGCACAGTACCTTATTGCATCCTGTGAAATCAGATAGACTGAGGGCATGCATGATGCACAATCGGTCCAACACAACGCTGATGGTAATGTATGACGACTGAGGTCAACCTGTCTGATGGGCCATGCTGGAAGTCTGGCAGAGTGTGCTTTTTCTGCTGCTGCAGTGTGTGCATGGCACTCTCCATTGCTGCAAGTACACGCTGTAGCAGAATGGCTGCTTGTGCCATGTTGCCTGCAAGTGCTGCATGGCTGTGAGAGGTAGTGGGCTGTTTCTCTGACTGGCCCCTGATGGAATTCCTCACATAAGGAAGATGCTGCTGCACGTGCTGCGTCATGCACAGCCGCAGTGTGACTGTGCTGTTGCTCATCAGCTGCTGTCAGCTTGAACTGGTTTGTTGAGCTGCGTGGTGATGGGTTTGCATTGCAAAGGCATGCTGGACGTAAGCATGAGCAGGTCGCCACACAGTTTGGCACTGTTTGCTGTTTGTCACACAACACAGGACACCTGCACGCCAGAGCTCCAGGTAACACAGTACCATAGGTGCCAATATGAGCTGAGGAGTCAGCAAGTGCATGCTTTCAATTACTGCATAATACCTGAGTGTGACATAAACTGCTTCAGAGCTGTCTGGGTTTTCTGCACTGTGCACTCTGTACTTGGACTGAAACCTGTCACAACTCACTGAAAGGACATGCAGTCTACTCTGAAGGCTCGCCATTGCTGCAAGCAAACAGTGCAATGTCGCAAAGATCATTTCGCCAGCATAACGACCTCTCGTATGACACCACGTGCGCCTGCTGCATTCGCTGCGCAGGACTCCTGCTTACCTTGACTGGCAGAGCGACGGCTAACCACGGCGCTTTTGCTGGTCGGAGATTGCATGACAAGAGCTGATTGTCGTGCAACTACTGACTAACCGGATGCCTTGTATAAAGCCTTTCGAAGTGAGGAAGCTGGTTCTCAAGCTCGACAGCATGCCATTCCACCGACTAGTGGAAGAATCACCAAACGGACTTTGAACTTTGCAAGCTATGCGGAAAGCAAGAACACGATAGTGCGCCTCGGATGCTGAGACAAGCAAGGGCACATGTACAGTTGCTTCGCTTTCACCTTCCCTCCGGGCGGGACGTCAATGACAAATGTCGTCCCGCAGTCGAAAGCGTGCGGAGCGCGTACGAGACGTGCGAAGCGCGTCGACACGCGTGGAACGTGAGAGTGTGTCCTTCACAGCTGTGAACATTGTCCACAGCACTCCAGCCTGGACTTGCTTGACTTCGAGATCGATAGGAATAGATGCCTCTGGGCCAACAACTCGAACAAGCGGTTTATTATCACAAAAAAATACAAAAGCTTTTGAGCGTCTGGCGGCAGCTGCATTTTCATCCAGAGTATAGGAAGTGGTCATTCAGGGCGTTAGGGTTTAGAGTATTGCCCCTTTCGCCTATGGCAGATGGCCAAGGGCGCAGGCGAATCGAGTATTGGCAACCACTGGTCATTGAGGGCGTTCAGGTAGCACAGTTTTCCCGCAAGGAAGTGCGCATGGCTGACGTGCAGTTGTACTACTTGTCGAAAGCAAACACTCACTTTCCGTCGTTGACAAGCCCTGAGCAGTCTAGGACAGAGATAGCCCAGACACTTGAGTGTCTCAACGCTGAGTATCTACAGCTCAAGCAAAGTGGCGGAAAAGAAGCAAGGCTTGTTTGTGATCTGTCCCACAGCAATCTGAACTATGAACACCTGCGGTATCTGACCGTGAAATTACTCGCAAGCCCTGTGCAGCTGTACGCACTGGATCTCTCACGCAATCACATCTTTGCAGCCACCTGGCCTGAGGTTCTCCCTTTAGTCAAGCAGCTCTTGACCAAGGCGATGTATGTCGATTTATGACCGCCTGGGCATTTGTTTTACTGCAGCTGGCTATAGGGAGGAGGCAGAAGAAGATAGTGACGCTGATTGAGAGTGTGGAGTGGCACCTCAGTTTGGTCGTGCAGATCTGCTGCTCAGCTGGCGCCTGGTTGGCCTCGCAGCAATGCTGGACCAATGCAGGCCTTGATGTTTGCGAATCAAGGTACTGTCAAAATTATTGTGGCACAAATTTATCGCTGATCATTGCACTGTCAGCCACAATGTATATGTTGTTCCAGCAGGACCAGCGTGTCTCATTGCAAATGTGTGCTTGTAGCAGTTATAACTATGGCTGGAAATCGTGAAGTAGAGGGTGCTTCACTTATTTGTCATTTTATGCAAGGTGTCTCTTTAGAAGGTGTTTCTTCGAAAGGTGTCTCTTTCAAATTTGCCACTGTTTTGATTGTGGGCTTCATCAGCTTCATTTCATTTGTGTGTCAAGGTCCAGGCAACACTTGCAATAATTAAATTGTATGCACTGCTGTAGTTTGCACCATATATTGGATCTCAATCAGTCATCAGACTGCATATGTCAGCACACATATTTGTAGAAATCAGGTGTGTGCGTGCGTGTGACAGCACAGCACTCAGCACTGCACTACTGCAGTTGCCCCCTTTACAGCTCAACTTAAATCCTTTGCTGAGGATCTCACTTTTGATTCAAGCTCTATACTTAGGAACCTTGCCAAGATGTAGAGATAGGCAGCAGTACTGCACTAAGTACCAGCCTGGTATTGCCAGGGGCTGTTTGGAAGGGCTTTATAGCATGTAAACCAGGGCTATTGAGGAATTCTTACTTGTTAGCCCTGCTTTGATAGTTTTTGCAGACCTACTAACAGACCCTCGCTTACTCACAAGCCCTTACATAAATGCCACAGGAGTCTGGCAAATGATCAATAGCCAGTCAGGCGAATATATATATTGTTCAGACCTGCTTCAGAATCCTCAAATGTCAAATCTCAAAGTCCCAGGCAATGTCAATGTGACTGCCTTCTGGGGATACCAGGTTAGTATGCGATATCCTGAAAGACAAGCCTTCCATGAACTGTGACAAGCTAGTAGAGTTGTACAGCATGCGCTTGCAGCAACTGATAAATTGGGCATCTTGCAAAGTCTCATCCCGGGCAAGCCGTCTGATCCTAAGTCGCTTCTCCACAGTATGCCGGAAGTCTTCTAGCCTTTGCTTGTGAGCATTGTGCTTTTGCAAAGCTGCTAATGCTGTTGGTCCTTTGCTCTGCATCACAGAGGCACCGTGAAAACATTGCATGTCCTGCCAATGGGCCAAACAGGATAGACAGAAGCCAAAATTAACACCAGGTATAGCCATGACACAAGAGGACTTCTAAGCAAGAAAACTTGCACATTGTGCACAGAATTCCATCACAACCAGGAAGACACAGCTGCTCACCTGTAGTGCGGAATAGACTTGCTTGAGATCAGCAGCCACAGAGACAGCAACATAAGGTTGCTCTGCATTTGACTGACTGGCAGCCTGGGCTTTAACGCTTCGCTCGGACAGCACTTGAAGGGGCACCTGGCGCATTATTCTATCGCTGCAGTCACACTCGGAATCAACATGCTGTTGTTGTGGTCACAGCAACAGCCAGTCATGCTGGAAGTACTGCCACTGAAGCCTTTTAAGCAACAGGCACAACAACCCAAGAGGTAAATGAGCATAAGTACCTTACGGGACCTGCAGTCGCAGCGCCATCCGCAATACGCTCAAGGAATTGCATGTACTGGGGTTGCAGTTGTAGCTGTTCGCTGGTGTACAGCATGCTCACGCCCACGCGCTGAGCCACTGTCGCCTCAAGGTCCTTCACTCGACTTACTAGCCACTGCCGCCGAGCACACTCTGCCAGATCTGCTTGTTTCAGATACCTGCAAAGTCAGGAAGCAGTGTGTTTGCCCACAGGTGACCATAGCAATGCAGTTGCTGATCAGGCTCAGCACACCAAGATGACAGCAAGTGTCCAGCCAATCAGGCTTAGTGTGCTACTTGGCTTACTAGGCACCTGGCTGTGACTGTAAGACCAGCAGATGTGATGCCAGCGAGAGTGGTGGTGACCAGGCAACATCAGGATTGCAACCAGTCAGACTCACTGTGACCAGAGGGTCTGGGATGCATCAGCATGGAGCCACAGCCTGCCCAGCTTGTCAGCGCCATACCCCTCGTCCCCCACCATGAGGTGTACCCCAGCCATGTCGACATCAGGGGTGCGGTCTAAAGCCCCTGCTAGGCGGGTCAGTATGTCAGCTTGGACACCTGCAGACTTCTGCTGCAAAGAGCTGCTCAGACCTACTGTCACCTGCATGTCACACCAAGAAGTCATGTGGGCAAGTGTCTTGCACTCAGTCATGGACTTGCTGTAATGGTAGCTGACAGCTTGTTGGAATCGGCCAAGGAGGAAGCATCAAACAATACAGATCTTTTGTGAGTAACAAGCAATGAGCAGGAAATGATTCATGCTTGATTTGTGTGCAAGAAGAGGCACGCTGATAGCCACAAATGACAGCCTTGTTGAGCTTGCACATCTTTCTGGTGAAGAAGACTTACCTGGCGGCCAAGTCGCAGAGCTGTGCGGACCATGCTGAGCTGGGACTTGGGCCCAAGGTGTGCAGCCTCACGCTGCCTCCCCATTTCAGCAGCTGCTGGTACAAACAAACGCAGCCGCTTGCTTGCCTGCTCATTGCTCAGAGCACCCTCCACATCACTGCATGTCGCAGCTGTCAGGTTAGTGCCCATATGCAGCCAATACGGCATGACAGTCATGTGTGAGGTATTGAATGAGCAAGAGATGCTGTTGCTGGCTGTTGCTATTGGCAGACATGCATTGAATCCATTGTAAAGCAAGCTTGGCTCCCAGTCAGCAAGTCTGCATGGAAAATGCATGTTTATGCTGCTGAACCCGTCTTGTTCATGGCACAAGATTTTTGACCAGTGGTTGTCTTACCTTTGCAGGCCGCATGCAGACAGCAGCTTGCCAATGGAGGCTTGAGTAGCAGCAGGCAGCTGATCTGGCTGGGCATAGTCTTTGCGAGCTGGAGGCGGCAATGTGAGAGACACCTTGTGCAGGCCATCTGGTATTGCTCCACCCTGCTGTATAGCTGCGTCTGCTGCAGCTGCTTTCTGCTGAGATGTTTGATCTCGAGACTGGTGCAAATAGAAGACAAAATTGTATGGCAGAGCTGCTGTACCTTGATCTCCCTGCTTAGCTGTAGGGGAAGAATGTGTCATTTCTAAGCATGCAGCCCCTTGCATGTGTGCAAACATGGTGCAAATGCAAGTGTCTTGCAGCGCAGAGGTTTGCAACACTGAATGAGCAATGATAGCTGGCATGGGACAGTCTATGCGCAAACTGCATGTGAAGGGCTTGCCTGCAGTTAGGTATTCCTGCAGCATTTTGAAGGACTTCTCGTTGGCATCCCTTGCTGGAGGAAAGCCATGGAACCTGTCAGGATGTATGCGCTTGTATAGCTCTCGCAGTTGTGACTTGAGGGATGGTTTGCTCGCTGCACCACACGAAGGCATGTTGTATTCCAAAGCTGGTTGAAGCATGGTAAGTATGCATGCTTGCGTATGCTTAGGGCTATAACAGCAACTCGAAGCGTTCAATTGTTGCGAAGATCCCGATGATGCAAAACCAATCATGCACACCGGTGGCAAATTGGGCTGAAAGGCTGTTAGCGAGGTTGTACAGGCGAAACGCCTGCCGCATGTATCGATGTTCAAGTGATCAACCTAGTCTGCCGGAAGGCTTGCAGCAGCATGAAACACTGTGATGATACACTAAACAAACTCCTTGTAAAAGTTGCTGGTGGCACCTGGAGTGTGAGACTGTCATTTTAATGTCAGGACCAAGGGCCATGCACAGTTTGCCTTGGAGCATCTGCTGAACTCCCGCGTAACGCCAGCAAATCCTCGACAAAACCAATAGTATCATGATGGCAACAAGGCGCATCCGGCAGTCTGACCAATCGCATAAAACGTCCAGAGCCAAATATGTCTGACCTCCAGCTAGTTGTCCCGGCTGTGCGCCAGCTGATCTCCGTCACTCAGGGTGACCAAGATCAGAGCGTCTTGGCTGACACCGACAAAGTTCGTCAGCAGCGCCTTTTAGATAGGGAGAAACATCATCACAGACAATTATGGACCAAAGATCCTCATGGTGGACAATATCGAAAGGTATGGCGGTCCCACTGCATACTTGACGTGAGCAGCAAGACAACCTGTGCTGTCCGGCGATATGGCACACAGGTGAATGATTAGCTTGGGAATCGAGACATTGTCAGATATCAATCTGCAGGTGGCGCCTGCCAGGAAGACTGAGGTGACTTTGCAGACTGTAGAGCCTGGTTATGAGAAGCCCAAAAGTGGTCCTACCACAAACTTTGTGGGTAAGCACAACACATGGTTCCCCTTTGTGAGAGTTTGCACTGTACATGATGGTGCCATGAACCGGAATTGACGCACAGCAGGTATGTTTGTGCAACACACCTAAGCTGAAAATGCCCATGTCACACACCTCTCCTTTAGCTGCACAAAGGTACCTGATGTGCAGGCAACCACATGACTCAGGGTGCAATTGACCTGGTCCAAGCAGAGCTGTCACCCCCAGCAGAACTTTCACTGCTGCTGCTGAAAGACACACCATACCAACAGCCAAAGCTCATTGCCATAGGACGCCATGGACCACCAGCACCTGAGCACAAAATCATATCAAACTACACATGGTGGGACAATGGAGACTTCATCTGTGTCTCAGTCCCCACAAAAGCTTTGCTTTCTGGATCTGCCTCACATCAGGTGCAATGCTGCATCAAAGAGATGCAGATTCAGTGCACAGTTGAGGTAGCGTTTGCTGGGGCTCAGCTTACTCAGCACAGACTGGCAATTCCTCACTTGCATGCGGCAGTCCAGCCTGGGCAGTCGTCATTTCTTTTTCAATGGAAAATCACTGCAAACGTCAACAGTCAATACAGCTCAAGCCTCCACCATGCTTCATTGCCATACAGACAGCGGTGCTTTGAAAGACTGCCATTGTCTGGACAAGCCATGCAGTCTAGGCTTGAAATTGCCTAGTCATCAGCCATGCAGCTCTGTAAGCACATACATACAAGCCGGTCAGCATGCAGCGCAAGGAAGTCAGCAAAGCTTGCAAACAGGCACTCCAGCTGCAGAGTCTTCTGGATCAACGGTGTCGGCTCGTCAAAGCAAGGCCCCCTGCCTGCTGCTCATACTTCGCAAAGCAGACCCCAACAAGACATGGTGCACTTTGGCAGGCCAAGCTCCTGTGAAGGAAGTAGTCAAACAAATGCCACCTAGCCCAGAAAGCATGGCAGCCCTGAGACGTGCACTCATACAGCAACGCCAGCAGAAACAAGCAAAAGGCATGTCAGCCCGCTCAGCCTTAGCAGCAACATCATGGCCTGTGAGGCCTTCAGGACAAGTCTGCATGCAACTGCTTCAGGATGTGCAAACAGCCTCATGCCACTCAAGGTCAAGCACAACGAGGCAGAGTGAGTCTGTTCAAATGACACCTGTCACAGCAGCAGATGGCGTGTTGAGAAGCCATGGGGATGAGGCTGTGCTACTGCAGCATCACACCTCAATGTTTGAGGTAGGGTGTCAGGTCTTTTCCACACAACGTGCAAGGCAGCATTGCTCAGTTACCAGTCAGCTGGACTGCATCTATGTCGACAGTATGTGTGCCTCCAATCTTTTCTTTGTGTGGTGAATGTAGTGCAACTTCAGTGTTGCTTGCTGCTGCAACCAATGCGTACAACAGTCTGGTAGTATTCCAGCTGCTCAGATGTGGTTTGGGGCGCTTAGTGCGGTTGTAAACTGTGCATTGTGCCTGAACTAATGCAACAGCATGCACTTTATGTTGTTCTCTCTTCTGCTGGAATGGGAAAGCCAGGGCCCTTGCTAAGTTTGATATGGACAACCTGGTGAAGATCAGTCACCGTGGGCAAAGCATACTGAGTGGTACAAGCCCGTATGCTGCAGGACTTGAAATCAGAAGCAGAGGCACAGGCCAGGCGTGGAGCATATCAAGATGCCATAGTCTCCTACACAACAATGCTGCAAAGGCTGAGTAATTTCTCAAATGCTGAGAAGGCACACATTCACTGCTGCTTGGCAGGCTGCCTGATGCAGACAGGCCAGATGAAATTGGTAAGAGTCGCCAGACATCCCACCTGAGTCCTCTGCAGTGCTACAATGCATTTGACAGGTCCTTGTTGCAGCTGCAGATGGCATGTATGCTGTCTACTCCCGTGCAACATATGACTGTGTGAGTCACAGTCACAGTCATTGACATTGTAGAGTCAATGTCACCAGGCTGTTTTGCACAGAGGCAGTTTGTCACACAGGCTGCAGAGGAGTGCAACGGGGCAGTTGCATGTGCACAAGGCCTGGCAGATGTGAGCTTGCTTGAGCTAGCCTTGAGGCAGCGGGCAATTGTGTATGAGCAGCTGGAGGCATATTTCCTCAGCTTGCAGGATTTCTGCTGCATCCTGCAGCTGCAGCCTGGCAACATAGCAGTAAGTATGAAAGGACTTATGTCAAATTGGCAGGCAGAAAGTGAATAGTCTGGCACATTGTTCAAGGTAGCAAGATCATGGTATGTACATCTTGGTTCCTGTTCGTCTCTCCAATTTGCGCATCTGTGTCAGTAAGCACCAGCCTCAGTAGTCCTGACAACCTGCAGTGATTTGCTGATGCAGCATTGGGTATGCTGCAGGCTCAGCAAGGCAGATGCCGACTAAGAACGCTTGTCAAGAAGCTGCAATCCTAGGTGCTATATGGTGTTTGGGCCAAAGTTTGTCACCGTGCAACTGAAGACTGCAATTTGTTTCAAGTAGATCGAATCCAGAAAACCTTGTTGAATCCTGGGAATGCACTGATCTGCACAGCCTGGTAAAGTGCCTGAGCGTAGCAAGTCAAGGTTGATTGACTGCACCAATTGGTTGCAACCAAGTTGCTCACTCACAATGTGCTGCTTCAATGCATTTCTCTGCCTAAACATGTGTGCAATCTCCTGTGAGATCTGGCATGTGACTCACATCAAACTACATCAGGATTGATGCAATGCTGAAAGCTCTGCCAGAGTACAGAGCTTTATAGCGTTTGCAAAATTAATTGTTTCCCTTTGCAGCGTCTGTGTCTGCAGTCTGGGACATGTACTGTGGCTGATCACAGCCCATCTCATTGAGTGGAGGATTGCAGGCACTAAGACACTTCATTCTGTGACTGTTGTGTGACACAAAATTACATGAGACAACTGTGCATACTACAGTTCACTGGTACAGCCTGTTGTTACATTTGGTACTTACGCCCAATTGCAACAAACCAGTAGATACAGAATCTGTTGTGAAATCATAACAGAGCTGCAAAGCATCAAGTGCACAATGCGATGGGTTCCACGGTGTACGTTGAGCTTAAAGCGCATGGCAAAGCAGCATGATGCGGCAGTGAGGGAGACATTGATGTCCCTGGTGCATGAGCGTCTGATGACGCTGGAAAAGTTCAATTTGTGATGCAGAGCACTTGGACTGTTTCGAGCCGGATGGTATGTTTGGCTTCATGGCACACATTGTGCTCTGAGCCTTGTTTAAGTGAAGCAAAATAAGCTTGAGAGTATGATTAGTGACGACAGGCCAAATGTAGTAGAGTGAGCGAGACAATGTGAATAGTGACTACAGGCCAAACAGCTATAAAGCAGCTTTAAGACACTACTAAACAAGCAGGCAGTGAGGATAAGGAACTGTAGTGAGCCTGCTGTCTCTTGATTTCTTGGCTGCTTTGCAACGTAACAAGCTGCACTGCACACATGTGTTGGGGCTAGGTCCTTGTGCTGTAGGAACGCACAAGTCAGTTTGAAGTCGACTTTGCGTGTTAGGTATAAAGTTTAGTATCCTATAGGCTAGCAATAAAAGCGCCATGACTAACACTATACATCCCACACCTGTGAACGAAACAGAGTTTTTGTTTTCAGGCGATGGCAGCCCTATTGCTGGGTCTGCAATAGCAGACGAAAAGCTTACACTGCACAATAACTACAGCATCAAGGGCACACAATGGCATTGAACATGAATTGACCGGCAGCATTGTGATGCAGAGAATGTACAGGAATTCCCACACAGATGAAGCTGCTGAGACAAAACATGTTCAAAATGTTCATGAGCGCAGGATGTCTGTATTGAAGGTAAGATTGGTGGTGACGAGTTGGCACAATGAGCATGCTCAAGATCAGACATGCAATTGCAGAAACAGCATGCTAGAAGTGAATGAGCTTTGTCTAATTGCTAGCTGCATAGGTTGCTACTCTTCAAACGCAAACGCCTCTTGTGGGCTTCTGCACACTTGTAGGTCACTGTGCAAGCTTGTACTCCCTAGGCCGCAAACCAGCCTGCATGTTCCAGCAACAAAGTAAAAGAAGATGTGGTGGTGCCAGGCATTAGGCAAATGCAGGCTGCTACCAATGTGGGTTTAGCTGCGCTCTACAGCTCAAGCCTGCCCTTGATTGCATGCTGAGATTGAGGACAGCATTGTTGTTGACCAGAGAGCAGCAAGTCGAGCTGCATATAGCATGACATCTGGATGCGCACAGGCAATTGACCTCATCTGTTGAGAGTCCACGCCATGAGCAGGTGTGCGAGACTTGTTGCAGAGCCATGCAACAATGCTTTGCTTGATTTCCACTTGGATGGATGCGACAAATGGTGCTTGCACTGGTGTAATTCTCATACCTGACTAATGCCTGTCTGCTACAACATCAGCACCAGTCTTTGCAGTCAAGCATTCAAGTTTGGCAGCGAAGTACTCCAGTGTTGCATCTTGCCATTCTTCCTATTGGCTGATTCTGATGATGACTTTGCAGGACAGGGCAACCATTTGCTGGATGCACTGTCAGTCAGACCAGCGCCTGACTGGCATTGCGCTGATGCAGATGGCCGCAAAACAACTGGCTGCCTTAGGTCCTGTAATCTCGCTGCAACTGACTCAGTATGAGCTTGTTGGGATGAGGGGGGGTCTGTGCCCATGACAGCCTGGCTCACAACTGTGACTGAACACAGCCTGGGACGTTTCAGGGCTGCAAGCACACAGACAGCTTCCTTGGCTACCTGTCATGCATCTTCTTTTGATGAGTGTAGCTACAGCAATGCACAGATGTGCAAGGAACAAACCAAGGTCCTGACACTCACACGAGCCAGCACTGGCCTGTTGGTAAGCAGCCTTCACTGGCTAGGGGGCACGTCAAAGAGAGCACATGCAGGTGTTGATGGTCTGAACCAAGGTGCAATACCAGGCAGAGCTTGAGGGCCCCCACATGAGGCTGTCTGAGAGGAGGCAGCTGCTGCCTGAAGTACAAGAGGTTCCACTCCTGGAAGGACGCCTGGTGGGGACTGTGCGGCCAGCCACTGCGGCAGAGTTTGGTGGGGGCCAGAAGGCAGCTGAGGGGCCGCCCTACAGGAAGTGGGTAAAGCGTGCTCTGCTGAGAGACCCCCTCTGAAGGGAACTGCCAAGCGGAGGTCAGGCAGGACAGCACTTTCTTCTTGTTGCAGCATGCGCTCGTACTCGCCTCGCATCAAACAAATGCAGTTCCCAGGCTGTACCTGAAACAACAGGTGAAGATCAGAAGCAGGCTAAGATGTGGTACATCGCATTTGCACAGGCATTGAGGCAGCACACCCACCAAAACTTTGAGGTCCCAACTCAGTGTCTGCAGGTAGCACAATCAACTTACAATGCATTTTTTTTTCAGGCCAGGAAGCAGATCACACTGGGCCAACATTGGATAAACTCCTGATTTGGGCAGTGTTTAGTAAAGCAACATGCCAGGGGCAACAACCAACGTCACTGATGCCTTCGCCTCTGACAGGATTAAAGTATACCTGAAAAAGATGTTTGACTGCAACAAGACTTGACAAGCCCGCTCCTGGCACATCCCAGCCTGGGTGATTGTTCTGCCACAGCTGTTCTAAAGCCCGAACAGCCAGAGTGTCCATAAAGGCAGCTTGATCGGTTGTGAGTCTGTCAACCTCTGCCAGCTGTACCACGTCTTCACCAGAAGCAGTCACCATCTGTGCACACGCTGTAACAAAACTTTTGTTGTGAAGGATGTCGAAACGCATACTGCAATCATGTTGCTTCCTTTCGATGCAAGCCTGTTGGCAAATGCTGGGTGAAACAGCAGACAATGTTGATTTGGTAGTAGGGAATTGACACTCCATGGTAGGCCCAGAGCAGCGCAAGTCAGGCAGAGTCAAGATTGGCAGGCAGCTATGCAAGGCATTTACTGCATGACTTGTACCATCAAGTACTCACCAACCAATCCCGTTCTTTCCACCACTGCCTGATCGCACTTGAACAGCAGGTGTGTGATGCCATCTGGATCTCGCCAGCGCCGCAGGCGGCTGTCTTGGTCCAGTGGTGGTGCTTGCTTTAGATGTTCTAGAGTCCCTCTAGGCACCAGGGTCTGTTGCAGCGGCTTGGGGCACTCTGGCCAGTAGGTTTGCAGCCACTGGCAAAGTGCTTGAAGCTCCCCAACTGAATGCCAACCATAAGCTCAGGTTGCTTACAACGTACAAATGATCACACGTGCATGCTATGGTCTGACTGTTCACAAAGATACTGAAGACAATGTTGAGGAACAAGACAGGCCTGATCTCACATTCCAGAGCTTGCAAGGGGAGACGGTGAGCGTTGGGTGGGTAACAAGCAACCAGTGGCGCTAAGTATTGCACACCTTGGCCAGGCAGGTTAGCTTGACCGACACAGGACAAGCCATTTCATGCAGAATTGCTGAGTTGTTGTATATCTTGACATGCCGAGGCATGCTACATGATGTGTCAACAGAGAACAATTTCAGGCGTACACATGTTTGTGCACATAACAATGCTTGCCCATGCAGACCAAAACATTACACTACAAGCCAAAAGCGGCCTAGGTAAGAAGCAGAAGACTGCACAAACCTGTGCTGACAGACTGGGGGAGAAGAAGACCCTCAGGTACTGTCACTGGTCGTCCATTGATGTTGAAGTCGGCAACAGCTCGTGGTATGTCTTGAAGCCTTTTGCTTGCAATCTGTCCTATGTGATTCAGATATCGAGCTGGATCAGCAGCCACAGGGCGGAAGTTAGCCAATTTGATAAGATCTGACCCTTGTGATCGCGGCGTCATCACCTGTAGTCACAAGTACTGCACTTGCAATGACATGTTTGCTGATCACCCAGCCCTTATTCAGCGTTCATGAGCAGCTTGAAGATTCCAGTGGATGCAAACACTGACTTGCCTGGCGTCTGTGCAAGTTGCTCTCAAGAGCCAACTAACAAGTGATCACAGGGTGTGACATCAGCATCAGGATCAAGATCACAGACCTCAAGTCATAGCTCAATGCATAGTACAAGGCTGCATTGCTTACCTCAAAGGCTTCTGAGACCAGACGCCCCAGGATCTTGTCAGTGTGCTTGCAACATGCCCGAGCAAGAATGCTGAATGTGTGACGGGGACCACTCTTGTTGGCATTGCTGGAATCTGCATCACAGCCCATTTACTTATAGAAACACAGACAGCCACACACAATGCAGTGTCACTGTGTTCATTGCCACCAATTGCAAAAATTCAGGAAGGTGTGGATGTATCCTGGGTCAGAAGCATTTGCGTCTGAGAAGGCCGTACATATTGCAAGGAGGTGTGGCATACATTGACCAGCTTCACAAAACCTTAGTGGGAAGCCGAATGATTGTCAAGCAAGACTGGTCTGCACCTCGAATGAAGCAATTCAGGTCTTGAGTGCAGCTGTCTCCTGTGAACTCCATGCGGTAAAGCTCACTTGAAGCAGGCAAGTCTCGTTCCAAGCCACATCTCACCAACAGAGCCTACAGTCAGTCTCGTAATTCAGACAGCGTTGCAGCTTGAAAGCATAGTAGCTGTTGATACGACGACTTGCAATGCAACTGTTCCGACCCTACCCTTGTATCTCGGGACTCACGGCACTCTAGACTTGTCCAATCTTCAGCACTCATGGCACCCATGTGATGTGTCATTGTACGCTTTTCAAGTGCACCGCCATCAAGCAGCACCAACTGCATGTTCACACATTACTGCTCAGGGCTTGACTGGATAAGCAGACCTTGTGCCATGCTGCACAAAGTACCCTTCATGATGATGATGCACTCACGCAGCGAAGCTATTTTTGTGTGTGTCCAAAAGGTCTGAAGTTAAGACAGATGCAGTTCCAGACAGACGACGGAGCTAGTCAGTACGTGCCCGTGCTACCGCTTAATGTTGAAGAGGCTCTGGCAAGTGCTACCTGTACATAGACCTCTGCAGAGCTTGCTGCAAAGAACGTTGTACAGTCTTCTTTGTCTATCATAGACTCCTTGAGGCACACCATCAGCTGCACACTAACGCCACAAGGTGTCTTCACCTTTTGCTCTCGCACTAGCTTGCGGGCAACTTTGCGTGCACACCGCCTGTGTTGCAGGTTTTTGCAGATTTGGCAGTTGTGGACATGCTGAGGACACGTCTTGAATCTGCAGGGCACATAACCTGCTCACTTGTGCGCAGACTAAACCAGAAAAGACTAACTGGCTGTGTCAGAGTGCACAGTTGAGTCAGTCAAATCATCGCCTGGCTGCGTTGTATGCTGCGTTGGATATGTGTCAACTCACCGACAGTTTGCATGCACCCAAGCCAGCGCCCACTCTCTTTTGGGTGGCAACGACATTCTGGCAGCACTTCTCCTCAAAGAGCAGCTCAACTACTGCTCTGTCTATGTCCGCTCTTCAACGATATTTGGCACCACCGAAGCGAAAGAAAAATCGTGTTTCCACGCACAAAGCGGTATTTGCAGATCTACGAAGAGCAGACCTATGTCTGGGGTGGGACAATAGCCGACCTTTGCAGAGGGCAGACACACACAGATGTGTTGACAATACAGGCAGAACGTGCTAGGGCACAATCGCGGAATGTCGCAGTTGCTCTGCGAAAATGAGCGACGACATAGTCGTTCCGCGACGCAGCAGACCACTGGGGGGAGGTAAACTAAATCCCTCTTTAACCTTTCGAGTAGATTCATCTTATACATATTTGGAAATCTGTGCTTGTTCTAGGTGCTTGAGATGCATGGCAATGCATTTCATGCCTACAAGTTGAGCCCCATGTTTTGTCATTTGATGTGCACTTACACTGATCCCGTCACTTCATCAGGCTTGCTCGCTAATGCAAGTTTGAGAAGCTGTCTTTGGATTCATACCTAAGAAAATCTGTGCTTGTCCTAGGTGTTGCTGGTGGGCACATAACTATGCACGATCAGTATGGTAGGCTCTGCTGTGAACTCATTCCTGGTTGGCTCTTAGACCTCGTGTGAGGGATGATAAGCTGACCAGGCAACATGACTCAGTGAGGGCAGGACTGAATGGCAAGTAAGGGGGCAAGGTATGATGGTAAGTACGGGCCTTTCTTATGTGGGTACAGTTTGGCCGTGTTGATGTTCATGGCATTGCGCAACAGGTGACTGTACAATGCATCTTTTGAGGGGCTTGCAGAAACTCCTTGAGGTATGGGGATGTTGCCTTGCTGCAACAGCCTTCACTGTAAAACCTAGCTTTCCGTTAAAGTCAGTCCAAGGTGGCCATCCTACGATGGCACTCTTCTGCAATTTTTGGGGTGCAATCTGGATGAAGCTGTGCTTAAATTTGTGCTTGTCTGTAAGCATTGATGATGCTCGTGGAATAAACTGTCTATGCAGGCGGAGTGACACCAAATTGAAAACCTATTCGTGGCCTATCATGCTGCTGTTGAGCTAGCACTTGACACAGATTGACCTCCAGAGTACCAATCGTAGTCTGCCATCTGAGCCCCACTCCCTGCATCATTCACAGCAGGATGTGATATCTCCACATATATCTGTTTGCATCCACAAGAACGTAGCAGCATCTGCAAAGAGACTTGAGAGGATTGAGACATGTCTTTTCCAGAATTGATGGTGCTGCACTGACACACATCATGAGGTAAGAATCGTACATAGCATTTATGGCATCAGGCATGTGCCAGACAAAGGTGCATGTCCTTGACGTCAAGGTTCACAGGATGTGTCATTTGCCCACATAGTGCATGCCGTTTTGTCAGTCATAATACATCACACAAGTGTCAGGTATTCTGTGTGAGGTCCGTCACTTGAAATGTTAGGTTCTGTTGAGCACATCAGCAACAGCAACTTGATGACCTTGCTCAAAGCAGATCCCTAAATACATGCATCAGCTTACCACACTCCAGCGCCAGCTTCTGACAAAGTCCTCTGTGACAGCCTGCTTGATGGACCTACTAGTCCCGCTCAACAGACTCAAGTTGCCACCACTCACAAACAAGTGGCCGTGTATGCCTGCCTCTTGCAAGCCCTTGGAAGGAAACTGTTGCAAAGGCAAACAGCCGTCAACATTTTGCCGGCATCATTGGTTTTGCAGCAGAGAATGAATCTGCACAAGGTTCTGTTTGAAACCAGAGAGCTGTGTCACACATGCTCGTGCACAGTGTAGCAATCAGAGACAACAGAAATGACAAGCCAAGAGCACTCTTGCTTTCCCCAGTGGGTGGGATGCCATGGGAAGTGGAGTTGACCAACATACCTCAAATCTCAATGCTGCTAGCACTGTAGCATACAGATCCCCACCAAGAGCGTCTCTGTTATAAGAGCTTCCCATGCCACTCTGCAGTCGCACCAGTTGCAACCGTTCAGACTGCATTGCCTTGTGATACAAGGGGAAACACTGTGCAGCACTGCATTCAGTACAAACAGCTGACATGATAGAAAAGCGGGCACTGGTGCCTTGCAAGAGCTTGTCTGCATTACATATCTAAGTACCATGCAAACAAGGTAGACTGGACAGCTTACTTGGAATGAACACACTGATGGCACCATATGCGATGATGCAAAGTGAGCAAATAATGCAAACATCAGATTGATTTGGTACCTCATCAGCCAGCCCTTCTTTGTGCAGAAGAGCTGGCTGCCACATCCGTCACCAAGCTGAGTTAGGACAAGGAAGGCATGACCATGGTCTTGACTTCACTTAAAGGGTGTGTTCTCACAGTAGATGCACGTGCTAAATATGCTCACCTGGGATGATGAACCTATGCAGGCTTCTGTGGGACCAGCTTGCTTCTCGTAGAAGCCTCTCAAGCTGCTCACACCACCTAGAAAGAATCTGCGATACAGGCAAAGGTTTGGGTCAACTAATGCCCAGAAGCCCATTGTTTCTGTACAGACATACAACATTTAACATCCCTGGAAGTGGTTTTGATCATAGCACAAACAAGAACAGTGTGGCTTCATGCAGCAATCCCGAAACTGTGTGGTAGACACAGCCTAGCCTCAGCGTGAAGTAATCAAAGGCAACATCGGCAGACCATGCACTGTGGCATGTGCACATATGTCTGAGCTATTGCAGATGCTGAGGTGGACAACAACATATGGTTTCGAGTCATGTGTTTTGTTAGGCACCCAAATATCGTGTCTTGTAGCATCTGTTCTGATGCGTTGCACAAGTTGCAGAGAACATGCCTTTAAGCCAAGATTGGCAAATCTGATCATATCATGAACATGTTGGGATACATCTCAGGGCATATAGGTCTAAGCATGTATCTCAATAGCCCCTTTCAAGACAGGCATATCTCCATGGCAGCACTGCTTTGCTGTGCTGAAGGCTCAGGCTGCAAATGACAGTTTAAACTGACTGGGAAACAGTGCATACCTATCACTGATGCAGGTCTGTTTCTTCTGCCAGGAATGCCCCCAGGGTACCAGGGCTCCTCCACTGGCCTGCAGGAAGAGGCTTGTCCCCCCGCCGGTAGGCAGTGAAAGTGCCCCTTGGAAATGTTGCCGTACAAAGCGCAGCAGGCCAGACTCCACACCCAATCCTGCGACTTCAGATGTGGACCTGCAGACACAGACTTGGTTGTGTTGCATGTCCTGTCAAGTGCTTGAGACAGTAGTGCAACAAGACAAGCGCTGGTCAATCAAGTGTCAATGCTTGATGACAGCTGGCTTGCATGCTGCATGCACTGTAGTGAGCATTATGCAGGTCTGTGTGCATGGCACTTAGTCCTGCACTTTATTTGCTGTCTGACAAGGCAGATTATGAAGCTGCATTTTGCGCCTTCTCAGCAGTGCAGTGAGATGGCTTCCTGAAAGAGATCACAGCTGCACACCCTGCTCAAGCTGATGGTGTCATGAAATAGACTTTAGTGCCTGCTGAATCTGCTTGTGACATGGCGTCTCTGTGGTCACAGATGCACTGTCGTCCGTGACTGTATACCATGCACAAGTCAAGGTCACAAAGGCTGACATGTATGAGCTCAACAGCATGTGCAGTTATGCAAGATTGTTGCAAAAGAGCTGGGCAGTCAGTCAGCATCAGTATAACAACATTGTGATGTCAACCAGCATGACAGTGACAGCAGTAGTAGTAAATATTCTAGTTGGTTGGCTGAAGATGTAAGCAGTACACCTGAAGGACATGCCCCCATAAGGATCCCCTGGATCATCACAATCACCTCTCTGCCATTGATATACATATTGCAGTGCTGACTTCAGATGGTTGCCACACTGCCGTCGGACTGATTGAGATGCTGCTCTGTTTGGATTTGACAATGCACGCCATGCTAGCTCATAGGCAATGTTATGCCGTCCATTCTCCCTGCACCAGTGCATTTCAGCCTTTGCCCAGTTTCACCAACAGATCTTGTGCTGGTCAGCTCCGCCGGAGAAACTACTATGTACCTGGGGTGATGACTGTGTTTAGCAATTGATGAATACGTGCGAGAATAGCATGTGATTACAGCCCCACAGATCATATGCAACTTGCTGAGGCGTTGATGATCTGGTATGTCTGCACGTGCATGGGTATGAGCTACCGTGTGGACATTGAAGCGATGCAGCCAGCATCAACATCATCCACTGCTTGCACATAATGCGTACGTCCTGGCAAACGCCTGCACTCACGAGGTCAGTCCAATGGTGGTGCCTCTATAGTTCTCAACATATGAGGACCATTGCTGCCGGTCAAGGAAGTGCTGTGCCAGGCTAGCTCTGCTGTCCAAGGATGATCGAAAAATTCGTGGCCTCATGAACTGGAGACCATACTCGGTGCTGTTCTTTGTGCTGCGCTCCATTGTAATGTCAATCTTCTCAGCATACCCAAGAGGGTTTGTGAGGCCGAATTGACCCTCAAACTTGGCTGCAACATGGAATCATGAGTAATGGTCATGATTATTTGAAGTTTATGTGCAAGGAGTGCATAATGCATGTTCATGCAAATACCTTCAGTCTCTGCCAGATATGTGCCAGCATGAGCATGCCATATGCGTCTCTCTGGACAGTGGACTCGAAGTATGCATGACTCTGAATCAGTCTACATGCACATCATTTCCTGTGAGATTCTGACCCAGAACAGCTGCTTAGCACAGCACAGCACAGCGATTTGCTTACAGGAGAGCCTGCATCTACAGTAATTTGCACGGCTTCGAATATGTTCAGTGCTTCGAGAGCTTCCTGTGCCTCTAGCAGCCTGACTTTCAGCTCATCCAGGGAGTGCGCTCCCTGTATTCGTTGTAGCTCCTTCTCGATGATGTACGGCCGTGTGCGGCCTTTTTGGAGAATTACGACATCAACATGTAGTGGCTTGTCTTTGATGCTGTCGTATAGATTCTCTTGATACGAGCTGCCGAAAGACGTCGCTGCTGATCCTGCCATGTGTCAAGAAGTGTGCATGTGTCAAGAAGAAAGCAGCACGGCAAACATCACCTCACTGTTGTTTCGATTAATGACCCTCTCGGACGCAAGTCGTTACAAACACCTAGACACACATACAACGCAGTCCTGGCATTCCGAGCGCAGTTTGTAGCTGCGATCATCATGCCACTCTGCTGACCTATTCGAATAGGGCAATGCCGACAGCCAGCCCTCCCTCTCCATTTCAGGCTCAGAAAGCAAAGGCTAGCTTGACAGCACTGAGGGAGAGCTCGCAAAAAGAGTCAGAGTCGCGAAAAGCTCTGCAGTGCTACGCGTTCAACTCGCTTGGTCACCTGCTCCGGAGGATTCTGTGTCTTCGACCGCCCTGATCTCGTTAGGGTATTTGGCGATCGCGAGATCGCTCGCTAGTTGCTGCGATCCTGCGGCGGGTCGCTTGGCATGATAATAACTGCCTGCATGCACAAGCTGCCTACGCGTGCTCTCGTGCGTTGTGGTCACGGCGCTTATCTACCTCTGACTCGTCTGTGGCCTCGAACAGCGTCAGCACTGCCCAACAAGCGGAAAGCTGTGCTCTCGAGTGCAAGAGGACAACATTCACCCAAGCTCGGCTCTCGTGACAGATCTCATTGGTGTTGTGCCAGTGCAACAGCTCAGGATGCAGCCGTAGCCGGTACGGCATGTCACACAGGTTCAGCTATAAGCAACCCGGTTGTTAGGGTGATTAACTGAACACTTCTTTCTCTGATACTGTTGCAGCACCTTCAGCGATGAAGCCTCCAACGACAGGCTATTGCCTGCCACCGGCAGAAATTGTTGAGATTGTTGACCAACCTCCAGAACCAAGCCTGTCCTTTTCACCTGACAGGAAAAAGGTAGCCGAGCCAAGGCAGGATCAATGCTTAACAGTACTTTGCAGATCAGTTGCAACAAAGCAAGCAGCCAAGACAGCACAGCTGTGTTCCTGATTTATGTAGGTCATGCAACTTTACAGACCACCGCCCCTGCCCCCAATTTCTGAACTGGCAAGACCAGAGCTGAAGCTAGCAGGTACATAGAACCTGTATACAAGCAGAGCTTCTGCATCTTGACAGTCTGTACTTTACTGCGTATGGCACAAAGGTATCATCTGAATGCTACATGATTTTGTGTAGGATTACGCATAGACGCAGAAATCTTTGGCAGCAGCCGCATGGGCTATTCCACAGGTAAGCACCATCTCCATCTGACAACAGGCATGGACCTAGCACATCACTCATAGACGTCATCAGACATGTTGCTTGTGCACATCTGGGGCATTACACGGTAATTTTTGATTTGCGATGGTGCAGCCGATGTAGCCACCAGTAAACAGCACTGCTAGTGGTGACAGATAATGATTCTTGTTGCAGGCATTGCTGTTGTGACTATGACAGATGACCTGATGATTCCTGCACCAGCGAGCTTGGAGACACGCATACATGGTGTGCCTGACCGCTGCTGGTATAACTTTGTACAGTGGTCTGACGACAGCAAGCACATCTCCTTCACAACCAGAAGTGCAGGTACACTGCCTTTTTGTTCACACACCTTGGGCTAGATCACTGCATGCCACCTACTGGCATGTTAGTTTGCTGCTGACATTAGGTACAGTGCTGGTGTGTGAGTGCATACGACTCAATGCGGCACTGGTGGCCCGGGCACAGGCTCTATTATGTGAATGTAATGTTAATGCGTGGTACTTCGTTTGCCTTGATGAGACTCCACAAGTAATGGCAGTGTCCTTGCAAGCAATGCCTGCTTGACCATTGTGTGTCTGCTTGTGTTCGTCATCTGGCCAGCGTTATTTCACATACGCTATACCACATCTTTCTTTTGTGCAGGCGGTCCAGATGACCCTCCAAGAGGCCCCCTGGAGCTGTGGGTTGCAGATGTTGAAACAGGCGCTGCCCGGCCCTTGTTGCCAGGTCTCAATACAATTTTTGATGAGTAAGCCTCTTCCAATGGCTGGCATTTGCTCTGTGGTCTCGGCAAACGTATGTTGACGTATCCACTGTCCACTCTATTTTGCTTTGGAGCTGGTGACAACAACGCAAAGCTGCATTCAAAATGTGCCATCAAGCTTGCGTCTCAGCGCAAAAGTCTGAATTTGCAGTGTGGTGCACAAAGCCTCACAGTCTCCACACCAAGCATGTTTTGCACATATCCCATTGCAAGCCAGACCAAAGCTGGCGTGTTTTGTAGGCCAATTTGAATGCGCAAAGACATCATCATGAATGCATGTTACAGTGGTTGCGTGTAAATGCATGGTGACAAGTGCTGTGCCATGCAGGCCGACTTGGATGGGCAACGACAGTATCATCAATGCAGTTGTACCAGAAGGGGTGGGTCCCGCCCCTGTGAAGCCCCCTTCTGCCATCGGGCCCAAAGTGCAGGACAACGCCTCAGGCAAGAAGGCCCAGGCCAGAACTTACCAAGACCTGCTGAAAGATGCTTATGATGAAGACACCTTTGAGTACTACACCAACACGGAGCTTGTTGCTGTCCAGGTCTGTCATGACACTTGAGAACACACGACAGTCTGGAAGTGACAGGGGTGTTGTTTTCCTGTCTTCCAGGGCTTTGTGTTGGGCTTTGTTCGCTCCTCAGCTCAATGCTACTGATTATACTGAAGATGGATCACAGCAAAAGCTCAGATGCTACAGCTCTCAACGCCAAGTTGCTGGTTGGTCATGCATCATCATGGTGAACTCATCTGTGCCGTGCATGTCCTGGCTTGTATCAATCAATCAAGCAAGGATCTTACAGCCGTTGGGGCCAGCTAGTCCATTTGACTAAATTGCTGTAGACAGTAAGTGCAGGCCTTGGCTCTGGTTCACACACACAGTGTACAGGACTCCTGCAGGTGCTTACACAGGGGTGACAATGAAGACAAGACATCATTGTCTGACATGCAGTGTCTTGTGGATGCAGGTGTCAACTGGAAAGGTGACACAGCTTGGGCCAAGCAGACTGTACACAGCAGTTGCCCCTTCTCCAGATGGGGAGTACCTGCTGGTGGCCTGGCTAGAGCGGCCCTTCTCCTACAACGTGCCTTGTGGTCGCTTCCCTAAGCGAATACAGCTCTGGAACAAGTAACATCTGCTGCCTATCTGCATTTTCGCCGACTATGTCTGTTGGTCGACAACAGAGTATGCCTTGGCTGCAAAAGTGCTTGCAAGACAGCACACCTGGCTTGCAAAGTGGCAGCCACTCATCCATACATGTTCAGATTGGTGGGGTACACTTTTGTGCAGACAGCATGATCAATGGCTGGCACATGAGCACACACCATCACCCACATGCAGTCCTGTGAGCTGTCAACATGTCGAATGTCTACAGTAAGAGTCTATGTGCTCTGGCAAGCAGGATCCGACCTGACAAGCGCTATAGCATATGTTACACTCTTTCTCCCTGGTTGAAAGCGGCTGTGACTTTGTCTGCAGGACTGGCAAGGTCGTACATGAGCTGGCAAGTCTGCCATTGGCAGAGGACATTCCCATTGCCTTCAACAGCTGCCGGCAGGGCCCACGCAGCGTGGGCTGGCGCTCTGACAAGCCAGCAGAGCTAGTCTGGACCGAAGCCCAGGTGCAGCCCCCATGCCTCTTCCTCCCTTTATGCTGCTTCTGCATGCACTGCCATTGGCGGCAGAAGCTAGAATGGTCTCTCCAGCTTGGCATGCAGTGCTGGCACCAATCCACAGCTCAAAATCAGCTGCAAGCCATTCAGTCTGCAGCCGCATGCAACTCACACCTGCACATCTGCACATTGACCAGACCCATTTGCAGGCAGGGTGCCTGACACTCACTTTGTTTACACTGCTGCTACTTGCGTCAACCAGCTCACCAGCAGAAAACTGGCAAACAGGGGAGCAAGACTGACATCACTACCAACTGGCTTCTTGTTGTTGGGGAAAGGCATGTAAAGGCTCAATCTGCGATGTAGGATGGTGGCGATCCTGCTGTGGAAGCGTCACCCCGTGACATTGTGTACACAATGCCGGCAAATGTTGCTGCCAATGGCACGGGCCCGCAACAGCTCGCCCAAACAGACCTCAGGTAAGCCAAGATGCTGCGCAGTGACTACCAGCACACAACAATGTACAACATCATATACTTGGTGAAACATAGATTGTCTTGTGAGTACGTACTAGTGTACATACTAGTGGGCTTGCAAGATAGCTTAGCAGGTTCAGGCGGTGGCGTGCACCACCTGTTGGCAGCATGCGCATGCAGCTGAGGCAGCTGATGACAGTGCCTTATGGAAGGTGTGCAGCCCATGCTCAAGCTGCACATTGACCATTTGGATAGCAAACATGAATCAAGTACAAGCAGTCCAGCAGGCATTGATGCCATTGCAGCAGCCTTCTGTGACATCTGCCTGAATCTGTGAAAGCTACACTCAGCATCAGGACACACGTGATGTACACCTGTAGCATTGCAGCCGAGTTGTGATCAATCGCCCAGGTGTGGTGGTGTATTCTGGGGTAATGAAGATCTGGCACTGATTTACGAAAGTGAGTGGAAGACCCGGCGCAGTGTTGTGTCCACCTTTGCACCAGGCAAGCCAGAGCAGGGCCTGCAGGTGCTCTTTGACAGGTACTGCAGCATCACATTGCATGCTTGCAGGACTGCATATTGACTGCGTATGTGTTGCATGCATGCCTCTTCATCTTACACACAGTTGCTGCCATCTTTTGTGCACAGTCAATGTTTCCTAACGCCGTGCTCGATAGTCCACTGGTTGCAATTGGCTGCTCTAGACAGCGCCAACTGAGACTCTCGTGAGCTTTTTTAGACAGCTGGTTCATCCCAGCCCAGCTGCTGAGTTTGGCGTGTTGACCCCTCTGTTGAGAGCGAGGCTGAAAAACATACTCTTGGATCATTGCTGCTACAATGCTTGGGGTCAAGGGCATAACAGAGCTAGAAACAGCACGTGTGAGGGCTTTGTGCAAGATGCAATCAAAGCAAGGCATGACCTTGTTTTCTCTGTTGCTTTATAGGAACTACGAGGATGCCTACACAGACCCTGGCAGTCCAGCCAGCCGCAGGACCAGCCTTGGAACGTATGTACTTGCCATGGTGGACAACCAGAAGAAGCTCCTCATGCAAGGTATCCCACTCACTGTAGCTGCAATGTACCAAAACATCTTCCCAACATAGAAACGCGTTTTTACTGCCAGGCTGTCCCCTGGCGTTTCTGAGTTTAGATTTCCACTGTAGGATGGACGTTTCTATAAAATTATGGATGTCTCGGGATTGAGAAGAGATGCTCTTCCCTGCCTACTCTTAGCTCCCATTTCGACCTGACCATATGTACCTGCAAACAAAGACAACAGAAGCATGCTGAGCAGTCATGGCTATGCGCTTGTAGAGTGGCTCACAATAGCAGCTATGCAAGCCTTTTGAAAAGGCTGATTGCCCCTGCGTGCTATTGAGTTGGAGGTGCATGGCTTGGCCCCCACGCCTAGCAATTGAATGCTGCATTTTTGCTGCTGTGACTATGTTCACACCCAAGTGAAAAGCATAGGGTGTGGTCTGACACAGAGAGCAGGTGCCTATACAAGGGCATGAAAGTGAGTGTGTGTGCGTGCAGGATCTGGGGCATCTCCTGAGGGTAACAAGCCCTTCCTGGATGTGTTAGACCTGGAGACTAAGCAGAGCCAGCGCCTGTGGCAGAGCAGCCCTCCTTTTCTTGAAGACACCGGCAGCCTGCTGAACGACCAGCATGACAAGCCCATCACGTGAGACATACGACCAGCCTTGCTGTTTATGCTCACAGAAAGCTCATGCCTGCCTGGTTGGCCTCCCATCTTGTGCTGTAACATTAGCCACAGCAATTTGTGTGTTTGGTTTTTCAGCTGCAGTGCCATGCACCTGCACATGTCTAATGCCGTGACTGCCTATGACACACAGCGGCGATGCAAGAAGAGAGCAAAATGCATGTCACTGGCTGTATACCTGATGAGACAAGGTCCTTGACACTCTGTGCATGTGACTCAGCAGGCAGAGTGACCGTTTGACTGACCAGTGCTTACTGGGGGAGCTATACTGCTGTCACACTAGGCAGTTGTGTTGGTGCTATCTCGCTTGTGGTGCCCCACTGTTGAACGCCTTTGAACATTTAGTGCTTAGTGTATATTGACTTCCCAGATATTGCCTGTTGACTCCCCTGATAAGTTGTAAAGACAGAAAATGTGAATTGATTGTATGTGCAGGTTGAAAGGCTTATCCATGTTGTTTACCAGAGAAACCAATCTAGAGACAGCCCAAATCTACCTCAAGAAATGGGAAGAAGGGCCTGATGGACCCTCCAACGAGCGCCTGCTGACCCACTTCCCCCACCCCCACCCCTCCATCAAGGACCTTCAGAAAGAGGTCATCAGGTCAAAAGTGCTCTCCTGTGTGTCTTGCATTGCATGTGCTTGTGTGCCTTCAAGCCCTGACTGCTTTTTGAAGGTCTCCAAAACAGACCTTGACTCAAAATTGAGTCTCCACACCCTTGTTGCTCTTGCCACATACTGAAAGAGGGTTCAAGGCATGCGTTCTCCTCAAGCCTCAATCCTGTCCTCAAGCCTGGTCCAAATAAAATGCACATTTGCGTCGCTGCCACAACTGGTCTGAACAGTGCCTGGATTCTGAGCAGTGCCATAGTAATCCAGTTTGCATGAAATGAAGCTGCAGATGTATCCTATGATTCGGTGCTTTACAGTACACTGCGCTCTGGCCCTCACACTTCTGCCTTGTATGTTCATTCCATTCAGACTGCACTCTCAGGTGACTATATTTGAAAGCTTGCAGCTGCACACACAAAAGAGGTTGTCAATTGACAAGACGTGCACTTTATGTAGATGCTGCCCGCTCTGCAGCACTTAGGTGGTCTCAACAGGTGTGTTCGGTGGTTCAGGTACAAGAGGGATGATGGCATTGACATGACAGCTACCCTGTACCTGCCGCCTGGGTACAACAAGGAGAAGGAGGGGCCTCTACCCTGCCTCATATGGGCCTACCCCCGCGAGTTCAAATCCAAAGATGCTGCTGGTAAGCCTCCCTGTCAGCTCCCTGGCTCATCAGCAACGCACTGAGCCCTTGCGTATCACCTTGGGGCTACATTCAGCTCGAATATGCGTCGAAAATTCTGACTCATTCAGAGAGGAGGTTGGCAATTTGCCCTTGATAACTAACCTGTTTTTGATCATCAGGTAACATCGTCAAAATAGAAACAAAAGGCGCAGTGATTGACGCCTGATGTGCAGTTGACTTGAGCTTCCAAGTTGCATTACAGCTGTTTGAATGGCTCATTGAATGCAGCACATATGCCCAGCATTACTAGTCAACCTGAGCCGTGTGATGAATTCATGCAGCTTTCTGACCTTGAAGTCAATGTGTTCAGCCAGGCAAGATTCAAACCTGGGAGCGTTGCCAGGGAGTGCCTCTCCTCACCTGCAGGCTGCCAGTCCTCATCACATTCAAGGGCAGATACGGAACAGAGACAAGGACCTCAATATGTGGGGTGTGTGCCTTTGCAGGTCAGATGCGCAAGAGTCCCTTCTCATTCAGCAGCATTGGTGACACGTCACCGCTGCTGTGGCTAGCGCGGCGGTATGCCATTCTGGATGGGCCCACCATGCCCATTGTGGCTGAGGGAGATGAGGAGCCCAACAACACATATGTGGAGCAGCTTACTGCCAGTGCCAGGGCAGCTGTGCAGGTTGCCTTCTTGCCCTTATGCCTTCACTGCCTCCTCCAATTGCTGACTAGACTATCTGTCAGCGACCAGTCTGCTTCCTGCATCTTGCAAATAGTGACCACTCATGCACTGATTGTGCTCTCATCACCACAATGTAGGCTGCCTTTGCCACGTGGCTCGCACACTCACATTGCTTCCTTGAGCATGGCATGGAGTGTCCAAATTGTGTCTGACCAGCTGCTGTGTCGCAATGCACGGAACCAGGCTTGATGTGTCAGCATGCACTGCTCACATCGACGGCTTTTGTTGTCAGGAGCTGGAGCGGCGTGGGGTTGCAGACACAAGCAAGATAGCTGTGGGTGGCCACTCCTACGGCGCCTTCATGGCAGCCAACCTGCTGGCGCATGCACCAGACCTCTTTGCCTGTGGCATAGCCCGCAGTGGTGCCTATAACAGGTAAACTGTAGTGACAAACGATGTCCAGTAGTGTATATCCATCTGGTATGTCCAGCAGATACTGACAGATGATCTCCAATATCAGATGTGGCTGCTGGCTGTACGCATTGAATGTACAGCGCTCTCAAACCATGCTGTGTTGTAATGATGCTGCTGACATGAGCTGCTGGTAGGCTGCCAGCATAGAATAAAACATTTGCTTAATAAAAATATGTTACTTAATAGATAAAGAAACATAACATTCAAGATTCTTGATCTTGTGAGATATGACACACCACAGGTTTTGAGCATGGCAGCCTGCACTTTGTGCATGCACCTGTTGGACTTGCGTCACTCCAATGTGAGTTGTAGGCCAGTGAGCTATAGGCAATTCCTGAGGCAGAGCATGAGATATTTGGCTGATGCAGGACGCTGACGCCCTTTGGCTTTCAAGCTGAAGAGAGGACGTTGTGGGAGGCAACAGACACTTACATCAACATGAGCCCCTACCTGCAAGCCCACAAGATCAAGAAACCGCTGCTGCTCATCCATGGTGAAGATGACAACAACACAGGTGTGTGATTCTCCTGGTGCTGATTGCCAATTTGGTAGCTTGCTGCCAGGTTGGCAGGCATGTTTTCAGAGTGTTCATGTGCTGGTTGATGACTCAGTAGTGTGCAGGATACACTGTACTCTGCAGGAAGTGTGCCAGTTCTGTATTGCAACTTCCTCATAAGTGATTGCCCAGTCCTCAAAAGCCCTGCTGCTTTCAGCGGCTGTCATGAGTCAGCGGTAGTGCTGTTCCATGCTACACGTGGGTCAGCCTGTTATGATAGCGTGTAAGCAGTGGTCGAGAGGTAGTTTGCAGGGTGCAATCTGATCTGGTCCTGATTGGATGTGCAGGCACGTTTCCCATGCAGAGTGAGCGCTTCTATGCAGCGCTGAAAGGTCATGGTGCCCCTTGCAAGCTAGTCATCCTGCCTCATGAGTCCCATGGATACCGAGCAAGGGAGTCTGTGATGCACACTCTGTATGAAATGGATCAATGGCTACAGCGTTTTTGTGAGGACAAGCATACCCCAATGGCAAAGCTTTGACATGTGGATTGTGCCATAATTGCCACTGCATCCTTTGACCTGTCTACAGTCTTAACATTTCCAGCATAACAGGCACGTGATGCCAACAGTGGTTGGCAAATAGGAAAGGGGCCTTGCAAATCTAGTGTATGTCTTTCACAAGCATAATCTGTGCGACTCTTTATTGACATACATGAATGTAAGCCCAGGACATAAGCAAATGGAGGAGCTGGTGTGCTGCTTTGTTTGGAGGCAGCGGGGTCAGCTGAAGCCTTGCCATTGCATGATCTGGCTGTGTGATGGCTCGTTTTGCGCACCCTCTATGACCTGTAGATACTGCATGTTCTTCCCCTCTGCACGCTCCAAGCAGTCATGGGATTTTGTTATGTCTCCTAATTTGGCATAATACTACAAGTTTGCAAGCACAATCTGCTGAGCAGGTACATGTGCCCTGCAGGCTATACTAGAGTTCAGGCCAAGCTTGCAGGACTTTCAGGAGCTTGTACCGCGGTCATCTGCACTGCAGCGTGGCGTCCAGCACAGACTGCTGGGCATCAGATTTGCATGCTGGAGACAACATTGCAATCACCAGCTGGCTGTTAGGGCTGCCAGGGTTCAGGCCCATCTCCACGCAGCTGAAGGGCATAGGCTCAGAACTGCCTTTGCTGCCTGGCAACATGCTGCCCATGATATCTCAACCCGCAGGCAATGGGTGAGCGTCTGTTGCTGACATGTTGAAGATATGCTGAGCACCTGGGCCAACATATGTTGAAATAACTTGGTCCGTTGATTGATTGATTGATTGATTGATTGATTGATTGATTGATTGATTGATTGATTGATTGATTGATTGATTGGTTGATTGATTGGTTGATTGATTGATTGATTGCTCGACTGATTGATTGATTGATTGAGTGTTTGTTTGATTGATTGATTGATTGATTGATTGATTGATTGGTTGGTTGGTTGGTTGGTTGGTTGATTGGTTGATGCATCGATTTACGCTTTACCCCCCTGTAAATTGCAGGCTGAGGCTGCTGCTGCAAGAACTGGCTGGGCAGAGAGGTTGACAGCTTTGGAGATCAAGCTTGAGCAGCTTACACAGTGCATACAACTCCAGGTATTTTGCTGTATCCATCAGCATGCATGCAAGTTGCTCTGCAGATATGATTTACAAATGCCAGCTGATGGCGTGTGAGATGCATGTTGACTATCGTTGAAACAACGATGTTTACGACAATACTTGCGTAATGCACTGCTTGTTAGCTGCTGCGCTGTATTGCAGCATCTCTTCTATCATGCACGCTGTGCGCTGATGCATGCACAATGCTGCGCAGAATCAGATGCCTGGCCAGACTGGCGCAAGCAGTCCGAGGCTGACAGGAACAGAGGCGGTGCTTGACAGAGTGCCCCATCGTGCACCAAGCCAGGTGAAGGTATGTCTGCAGACTTCCCTTCCGGCTGATGTGAAGCATGAGTCAGCCAGTCCCCAAGTCAGCACCCCCTATCACAGCCTAGACAGCCAGCCAGATGCCAGCCTGCTGCTTCCCACCAGTATGCATGATCAGCAGCTGCCGGGGAGTATGCATGAGCAGCTAGCACAGCAACTGCCTGGAAGCTTTGCCAGCATGTCAACTTCCTTTATGAGCCCCAGTGGTGGGGCCCCAAGGCAGTTTGACGCTGCCCTTCAGGGACAGCTGCAGACAGCAGCCAGCCCACATGATCCTACTTGGTTCAGGGAAGGGCAACACGCAGCGGCCCTGCAAGAACAGCAGCAACAACAGCAGCAAATTGCTTCTGCTTGGCAGCAAGCAGCTTCGGCGCCTCAAGACCATGCCCAAAGCTTGTCCAAGCAGCCTCAAAATCTGAGTCCTGAGATGCAGTTGCTGCTGGCTGCCCATCAACAGAATTTGTTGGGTGATCCATTTGCATGTGCTCAGCAGCAGCAGCAATGGCAACAGCAACAGCAGTGGAACCAGCAGCAACAGCAGCACCTGTTGCTGGCAGCTGCGGCTGCAGCTGCTGGTCTGCAAGAGCCTTTGCATGACCCAAATGTGCTTCAAAGCATGCAACCTCAGCCATACTCTGTGCCCAGCAGCGGTGAGCATGCCTGTGTCATGACACGCAAAGGTGCTGCCTGCCCTCCTGTCTGCTCACTGTCTACTGGCTAAGCATGGTGCCGCATCAGGCTCAAGGCATATGGAGAGTGTAAATCTGCTATAGGCTGTTGGAAGCATGTCCTGGTGTATGCTACAATGGGAAGCCAACACTTCAGCTTGTGCGCTGCAGGGCCCGCGCATGCCCAGACCATGTTGCCTACAACCAACAGCAATAGTAGAAGCTGGCTCTGCTGAGTGTCCCTGTGTTGAGGCTGGCCAGTCCCCCCTGAATGGTGCCTGCTGGAGAAAGGCTGATACTTTCAAATTTACCAATCTACATCACCAGCGTTTGTTGAATTCTGGCCTGACTATGTTGTCATGCAATTTTTATGGACGACCAGATCTTGCAGCCTTCCAATCGTAGTTTCTCATCATTGAAACTTTTAGTAGTGAGTGTCAACACTGGGTGCAGGGCTTTCAATTTGTTTGTGTGGTTGAAGATGTTGTTGCATAGTAGACAAGGTTAGGTTGTAGCAATATTATCTGCATTGCTTCCAATGATCAGGGAAAAGACCGGCATGGCCTCATATGCAGGATGGGAACAGTCTACAAGCCTCAAATGCATATACAAAACAGTATACTTCGCGCGTCATTCTTATTCAAGAGATCTATCCTTCTGCCCTTTAAGATCTGATGATGAGCAAGTAGGCTCCTGACTTACTCAAATATGCATACTTTGAGGAGTATCAGAGGCATGTGCAATAGGGAGAGATCCCATGCCGGGTTTGACAGATTGTAATGATATTACCACTGAAATTATCATCACTGGGACTACCGTATCAGCACCCGTTGATAATTGACCATTATTCCCATAGGTATGCCCATGAGGGCCAGTACAGAGACACACTCTGTGCTGCTCCGTACTGCACAATTAACAACAAATGTGTGTATGGCGCAGACATGCGCGCAATGATATGGGCAAAGATGCAGCTTGTTGTCAGCCTGATAGGTTACTAAGGCCATGTAGACGTTACAGCAATGTACAGCAAAATACAGATGAAATGATATGGAAGTGATCAATATGAGGGAAACACCATGGCTAACCCTGGCTGTACAAGTTCCCTAAGAATGTGTCTGTAAGTAAATAATACACCGATTCATCACGTTGTTCTGTAACTCAGAGACTCAAAGCATCAAATACACACTGCCTAGCAGGTTCTTGTTATACACAGTACTCTCACAAAATCAGGCAGTGCTCAGTGCTGAGGCTGGGGAAGAATCAAAGCCAATGAACTGGTTATAGGCTGAACAAAATGCTCCACAACACTGTTCTGTTGCTGAGCCTCTACCAAAGGTTGAGTCGTGAATCACTGGATTGTCTGCTCGAACTGGTGGACTGCATCCAAAAATGCTGCTTCTGTTGCTCTGATGAGCTTGAGACAAAATCTGCTGCAACTCTCTGCTGGCTTCCAAGCTATTTGACACATCTTTTGTGGACCTGTATAAAACAGAAACCTCGACATCAACCTCCCACAAACAGAGTAATTACAAGATCCTTCCCGTTGCGCCTGTCTAGGTCCTGCTCACCCGCTAAAAGTGTAAGGCCGGCTTGCGGCGGCAGAAGGCACGATTCGCCTGACGGGCTCAGGAACAGCTCTTGGCGCTGACGCGCTGATGCTGCCTTCTCGAGCACGAACAGCCTTGAAAGCATCGGACAAACAACTCCTTGGCTTTTGTGCTTCCATACGTCTGCTCTTCTGCCGCCGAGAACTCTGGTATTTTGGAGATGCTGTCCAACTTCAGGGTTTCGCAGGTAGAGGGTTCGATACAGCGGCCGTGTCACGCCTGTCTTTGTAGACAAGCTCAGGAGCGAAGCTGTGTCAGTCTCGCATGGGTACAGTCTGTCAAAAGCAGTCTAAACGAACCTTTTCCTGCCACTTGCTCACGTTTTTGCTCGAATTGATAAAAATATGCTAATCGACCGCAACGGCCACGGTGATTCGTAATGACGCAGCAACCGCCCCGCGCTCGAGGTAGTCACTACGGTAGGCGACAGACGTCACTGACTCTGGCGCTGCAAGATTGTCACAAAGCAGATCATATTGAGCCATGGCCAGGTCAGCATAATTGCTGTGCTCCACAGACACAGCAACAGAGAACATCCTTTGTACAAATAAACCTTGACCATGCAGGTTTGTTCTAAAATCCGCCAGACAGGGTTGTCTGTTATACTGAGATGGTGTTGTCAAGTGTCAAACTCAGGAGCAATGCTGCAACGCCAAAAATTCCTACACAGGGAGGCAACTGCTAGGTCGGGGAGGCAGCAAATCCTGGCTGTGGTATCACCATGCCACCAGCACTGATTCACAGATACAAATTCCAGACAGTGGCAGGCAATGCCCAAACAACCTGACCAAGCAAGCAGCTGAGTGCATGCCAACATGTCGTGGCTGAGTTTGTCAGCCTGCTCTGCTATGATGCGCTTTGTCAGTTGTCGGCCAAAGTAGCAACAGCGTTGCGCCCAGCGAGTTACAGCTCTATGCTTCAGAATAACCCTGGCTCAGCTATAGCCTGAAGGCTGTGTATCAAGTGCTGCTGGCCTGTTCTGCGCTGAGCATTGTACAACTAGCTTTTCAGTATCTTCATCTGTACTCCATCTGTGCGGGTCCACCTGATCCCTGCTTGACTCGCTGCACTTCAGCCTACAGAGAAAGCACAGACAATGCTAATTTTGAAGTAGTCTATACAGCAATTGTGACAGTAAGAAATGCGCAATGCAGTGATTGACCTCAAGACTGGCTCCCAGATCGAACAGCTGCACTGCTTACCATGAAACTGTCATGTATCTCTGAAAACTCATTCTGCAAATCCTTAAGAGCATCTTGCATGGCACCGTTGGGCTCACAATCACCATTGGTTTGGACCTGTAAACAGCAACAGGTTTGACCACAAGCAGACTGAGGTGGCACTGGTTGAAAGCCTGTACTTTACTTCCAGTCTTCAGCCCTGTCAGAGAGAACAACTATTCACAGCTGTATGTTGCAAACAACCAAGTCATGGCATGCACCTTGATCAGCATCCGGTACTCCAGGGGATGTGGAACCTTGTAGCCCGCAAAGTTGACTCGGTTGTCACGATGCAGTTGCCTGCAGATGCATGTCAGAGGTGTGAGCAGCCCCTGTGCAGATGCAGGTCAGAGGTGGACCAGGCCCTGTGCAGCCCAGTCCTGAGCGTCAAAATCTCACATCCTGACAGTGTTGCCTATTGTGTGGTCCTCTCTCTGTATTGTGAATGTGGCTGCGTGCGGTACCTTGGTGTCTTTCTCGTGCGAAATCCTGCGAGTGACAACATGTGTGTCACGCTAACAGCAACGTGACGAGGTTGCCGTCAGGCCTAGTAAGCTTACTTTTCTAGGCCTTCTGGTACAACAAACTTCTCATATCTATCAGGAGCATTCATCCCTTCGCTGAGGTAGGCTAGTTGCCTCACGCTGATCAAACTGTGCCAAAGTTTTGGTTTGAAGATGAACCGCCGAGACTGATGACTCGAGAGCTCTGATCAGCTTGAGCCGTGCGCTTTCATTTCGAGTGGTCCGTGGGTACAACTGGCGTTGTGTTTCGTGTTTGCTGTAGATAGCTCGCCATGGGAACACGCCAGTTCTCAGGCAAAGGCGTTGGCATAGGTAAACATGCGCCCTGCTGAGTGATCTCCGCCCTCACCCGCATTCAGCCTTGCGCGCACTGTGCAGGTATTGGGGCTGGTTGCGGATTTGGCATTGGTTGGGGGTTCGGAGGTACGTGCCTTGTATGCATTGCTTGCAAATTTACCGCAGCTTATGTGATCTTTTGGAAGCCTGACACAACTTTTGCTCTTTTGCCACAGTTCCCTCTGCCAGTAGTACATGTGATGAGGCGTGCATGGTCTCGTTTGTGCTGGTCTTCCTGCAAATTATCAATGCTGTATCGCAAAGTTGTACGACGTGCACCTGCAGCATGGTTTCTCTTTGCTTTGCAGGTGCGCCAATAGGCCTGCTAGGTATGGGGATAGGCGGTGGCTGTGGAGTGGGGATTGGCCTCGGTTATGGTTTTGGGTATGCAGTTGGAGCTCAGTACATTAATGTTGCACCTGACTTTGCAGAACGAAAGCAGAATAAAGGGAATCCCAATGTCATTCAGCAATTGCAACATCAGCTAGATCGATTGTTACACAAGGACAATGTAGATGCAGGCCAGACATGATTTGGATTATATTTTCCTGCGCCTGCAACAGAATCTGAGTGATGTTGAACCTTTACTGCTGTGTACATCAAGCTGTGCTTTTACTTTGGTTTTAATGTAGTGCATGACCATGCTCCCAAGATACAGCCTTATGGTTTTGACATGACATGAGCATGAGTTCCTTATTCACTCTTTCAGTTGTATAGAAAGGGAAACACCCAGCAACACTATTTGACTGATGCCTTTGAACCGCATGACCCACCTTTGAACCGCATGACCCACCTCCTGGGCAATCGATGACTTGGCAGTCCTGCAATCTCTGCTAGGTCTGTGACATTCACTTGGTCGGTACTCATGTAATTAATGATGCTCACTGCATGCAGTGTAGCATATTCCTGACTGTCATCGATATAAATGTAGCACAAGCAAAGGATCTGCAGTGCAGGGTGAACTCAGCAATTATTATATATGAAAGTCAACTTCTTGCAGCCTACATTGAACTTGGACAATGAAGTACACCCTACCAGTGGTTGACATCGGGTCACTGTCTGGGCAACTACTGCTACATCTCGCTGGTGACTAGCTGCTAAATGTGATGTGTGTTCTCAGCTTACCTTGCAAGCACAGACTGCAGCCATCATCTGTGTATTGGCATGCATTCTCCTATAACTGATGTGTGTTCTGATATGTAAAACCCTATCCTATTGAGTGCAAAGTTGTACAGTGTGAGAATGCTGACTGCACAACCAAAACGCAGCACCTAAAGTGTTCCTAAGAAACATATCCCCAAGTCATGAATACACAACACAGATCTGTGATTGAAGGCATAGCTTATTCAACTTCAGTACCATCTATACTTGTCAGTACCGCCTTTGGCATGTTGCGAGAAGCTCTGCACGCTTCTTTGCCACTCAGGTAACCCACATATCTTGCACTTCAGAAGCTAGCAGGATCAGCACACGCTTGCGATGGTGTTGATCCCCTAGCCATACTCCTCCTGCTTTTGCTCATAGTACCTTTCAGCATCCTTGATAAGCTTCTCGTGCCATACCTCAAAGCTGACTACATACTCTCCTGTTGCCCTGTATTTGATGTCAGCAAGGCAGACAATCAACAGCTTGAAAACAGCATTACAGGGACAGCAGACGAAAGCTGACAGATATGTGCATGCATTCCGACATGCATGGTTGTGGGCTATGCTGAAGGGCATTTCATGTGGCACATCAGACAGCATGGGTGCCAAAACAAACTCCCAAAAACAAGTCACGCAAGTGATTGCTTCTGGACATGCAAGTCATGCTGCACCTTGACCAATGCAAGCTATGCTGCAGCGAAATTGGGCCCAAGAGAACACAGGATCATGAGATAAGAAGACGCCCACCTATCTTTGATCATGCTTTGGAGAGGCTGTCCATTCAGGTAGTGCGTAATGTCAAACTGCTTCAGGATCTGCATATTGAATGTGCTCAGGTCCACTATATGCTGATGCATGTGGAAGGTCCAAATGTGATCCATGTCAAATACTTTCTCCTTGTTGAATGGAGACTTTTTGAACTCCCAGCTGTTCTCACCACCTGCAGCAGGCGCTCCTGTTGTGCCACAGCCACAAGCGCAGTGCTCTTGTGGTGCCGACCAGAAAGGATCTCCTGAGCCTCGGTGGAGCCGCATGATGGTGGTGCAACATATCAGGATGTGCAAATGTATCCACAAGAAAGACAAAACTGTTCCATGTGTAGCATGTATGGCACTTTCCCCCTGCATAAATTAACTACAAAATGTTGTTCAGCACTGACCTGTGTCCTCAAGTATGGCTTTGTAGAGCTCTGCTCCCTGCTCGGTTCTGCCTGCAAAGTGAGGCTCATCACCTGGCTCACTCACAATCACTTTCTGTGCTAGTGACATGACAGGCACTTGCAGGAAAGGCCGGGTTGGCGGTCCAAACTTCATCTGAGGACTGATGCGTGATGCAATCTGCAGGCAAGCAATGTTGTGGAATGCTAGCCGTGAGCTGATGTAAGCTGTAGGTTCTGCTGCAAATGCATGACATGCTGTGCAAGCAAGCTGTATGAATGGTTGCTAGCTACGGGCTATTGTCTGCTGTGCATTGTGCAGAATGGGAAATACTGCTGAATGGTGCTGGAGGGTGGCGGAGGCATGCTGCTGCGCACAAATCCAATGTGACAGCTGCATCAGCCTGTCTTGCAGCATGACTGCGTCACAAAGTTGAAACATGATGCACAAGGTCTAGTCAAGTCAACTTGACTGCAGAGGGATACATACAATGCACTTTATGCAGACAGATACAGCTGCTTATTCTCACCCGCAACAAGACACCTTCCACAAACCAGCGAGCTGGCAGGTTGACAAAGCCTCTTGTGAACCTGCAGGACCTTCACAAAGTGAGCATATGCTTCCTCCTTGTGAAGATATCCCAGGTGATCCTTGTGGCAAAGCATAATGTTGTACATTACATGATGACGTCATGTCTGGCATGCGCTGGTCAAAAGCCAGTCTGCATCTGTGGTGTCACAATGACATCAACTCACTCAGGGCCTGTGACAAGATGGCTCATGACCACTGGTCTCTTAAATCGGCCTTGAACTGTGATGGATGACTTCCTGCGCTGTCCATGAAAGAGATGTTCTGGCTGGCTTGGAACGCCCTTGGTCCACAGCATTGCACATCCAGTGAACAGGTTTCCATCAAAGTGGATTGGCCTGCATGTGGTCAAATCATATCAGCTCCAGACCTGCTGTCGAACGTAAAAGGCTCATCAGCGTGTGCACCTAGGCAAGCACATACCTGCCAGTATTGGTTGCTATTCTATCTGGATCTGAACCATCTGTGAATTGCAGGTCACTGACTTGTCTCAGCCTGTGCAGAATTGGCGCATCTGAAAACCCTTCGAATTCTGCAATGCCCGGTGGTCGCAAGAACTCTACCTGATCTGTTTGCTCATCTGAGACCCCTAACCCAAAATCCGATGGCCTGCATGTAGCAAGCTACATGACAAGCAAAGGCACCTAGCATCTTTTGGCTGGTAAGACTCTTGCCAGGCGAGCTGCTGCGTTGCTGCGTTGAAAGTTTTTTTTTGTTGCAACGCAGCAATAATGCTCTCTTAACTAGCCTGATCGGTGTAGCAGGTAAGTGTAAAAGCGTTACTTTGTGGACATCTGACTTCGCAACGATCGTGATGCTGGGACACTCCCAGGACGTGTAGCAGCACTATTCAGAATCCCGCTATCGCCGTTTGCGGTCACCTCCAGTGGGAGTGTTTGTGCGGCATCTGTCATAGGGTCCTTTCCCTTGTCACCGAAAGGGTCACCGAAAGGACTGGTCATGCGGTCGGTAGACATGACGAGCTCGGGAGTGATCAAGTGACAAAGTCAATATCACAAACCAGCGGCTGGCTCAAGTCACTTCCGAAAGCAACTACACAGCAGGTGTTTCCTGCACACACAGCCCGCTGGTTTGAGTGGACACGAGCTTGCCAGTCAAATAGTGGAACACTGCACAACAAGAATGGAGAGAAGAAACACCAAATCGGCAGGCTGGCCGAGTCAAAAAACTTTCGCCGTGCTGAAAGGCCTGCTGGCTTCGGAGCGCTTCTGTCTATGAGTCATCCTTGTTCCTGGCCTCAAGAGGCAAGCTTAGAACATTGACCCTTGCAGCGTTGTCAGCATGCATTTCTCCCTCCGAAATGCATGCAATGCATCGCGCGGCCCACCAAGTTGCTGCTACGTTGTGTGCTTTGCGAGGCCTAGCAAATCAGCAAATCATGTGTTTTTGTGTCTGGTTGAGAGCTTGTTGAAAAGTGCTGTTTTGGCCAAATTTGCCTTGACTCTTATCTTTGAGGTAACACGAAATTTGAGGTGAACATCATGGATGAGACATGTGCCCTTGTAACAAAACTTCATGCTTTGGGAATTGCATACACAGCCCTGTACACAGCCACTTTAACTAGATTCCAGCCACTTTCTCGGAATTACTCATGATGTGACCGCCAGAGCAGTGCAGGTGGCGGTGGATGAGTGCTGCACATGCGCCTGAGGCATTGTGTCGCCGCTCCCTGCGCCGCTCTTATGCTGCACAGATACGTCGCGCACCAAGTAGATCTCAACAGACACACGCCTTCAGCTCTCCAACGTTGGTGCGTACTGTGCTTCATGAAGTTCCAGGTTGCCACAATGACACAGCACCAACACAGAGACGACAAGCTTATGCTCCTGAGCCCTGAAGGAGCTCCTGAGCCCTAAAGGTTGTGTTAGAACTTGGCAAAAGTCTTGTGCCTTCTGGGTTTTCAGCCACTCATCCCCTGCTCGGTTTCCGTTTGTTAAGAATTCAGCACTGGCAAAGTTGTGTAGTCTTCCTGAACGGTTTGCAACAGCTGTTGCTGTAATTGCAGATGGTGAGAACTGTGCGCTGGGGCCAAGTCTCTGATCATTCCCGTGAGCCAGAAAGCTGGAACGAGTTGACGTAGAGGACACAGCTGCAAAGCTTGAGGTCAAAGATCAGCTCCTGGAGGATGGCTCCTGGAGGATGGCTCCTGGCCTCTGGTAACGCTTGGCGTAGGTGGGACAACGTGCAGGCTTTACCCGCTGGTGATCTCAAAGTCAAGGTCATCTATCATGCTTCAGGTGACTTTCCGTATTCACCTTCAGACTCATCTGCATGAGCAGCACTTCACAGCGTCTGAACACAGTAAATGCAGCCTCTCAGCCTCCTCTGTGGTTGAGGGTTTGCTGTTGATCTCACAGCACATCCAGAAGGCATTGTCTTACAGCAGTAGAGCAGAATCAACACAGCCTCTCAGCCTGGTCTGTGGCTTGAGGCATACCCAGCTGTCTGCATTTTAGAAAGCATTTGAGCATCACCAATGCGGTCTCTTAGCCTTTTCAAGGGTTTGCTGTGGAATTCTGAGCACACTCGACGTGAACTGCACACGGCTTCTCAATTTTGAAAGCGGAAAAGCACTGCTCTTGCTCAGGGAGATGCATCTGCCAAGTTGAACAAACTCTCGAGCAATATTCCTACCTCAAAACAGGGATTTACCTGTTTCGACAGGTTTTGCAGGTTTGAAACTTGCCAAACACTCCCAAAAACCCTCAACAAAACCTCTTACTGCCACCAATTCTCCCTAATTTTGGCGCATTTGGGCTTATTTTGCCCATTTTCTATTAAATGAATTGAAACGCTAAATGCTTAAACTACCTTATTTCACGACCCCAACAGTAAATTAGCAGTTATTGCAGTAACATTACTATTCAGTCATGATTGATGAAAGTTAATGTGCACACCCCTAACTACAACTCCCACATGCTCCTATATGTGGCAAAGAAGCACAATCTCATTTTGAAGGAGTTTGAAAAAGCAGAATGTAAGTTGACCTTTGATTTATGCGCAATTTTGAGATTTTCAGTTGTATGGTTCATGACTTCTGGTGCTTTGTCGACACCTTGTCTGCAAACAAATGTCAACCCCACCGTCACATTTTTCTCTCCTTGTGCTGACTCCTACTGCTGCCTCCCTTTTCACAGGCACCTGGGAGCAAGAAGGGCAGTGACGGCCTTGAGGATCAGAAGAGGCTGTCAGCAGAATTGTACCCTTTGATTTGGAAGGTGACGCACATTGAGCCTTATCCAACCACACATATTATCAAGCAGAAAATATTGGTGTATGCTGAGTGCAACTCCAACACTGAGTTCGAGGACAAGTTTGCCCCAGAATTGGTTGGGAAGAACACTATGGCGCCGCTGCCGACCATGCTACTGAACAAGGTGGGGGTTTTTGTTCCACCACTGTACTGTTCAAGTGCAAGTACCAGAAACAGTATAGCAGCCAACGTTTGCATTCACAAGCCGTGAGCACAGGTTTGTTGTCTGACCTGATTGGCTTGCAGCTCATGCATATGTCAGAATAATGCTCTGTCATGCTGTTTCACATGGCAGCTTCATGTCCTGCCTGCTACAAGGACACGCACAACTCACCATGTCGACGTGCACACCTTTCGAAATTGACATGACCAAGCCCTGTGGTGCTGCAGACGAACAGATACTTCAGCAGGAACGTAAGGGGCAAGGCTGCACTAGTTTTGCGTGAAATGGCTGGGCAAGTGTATGGCAGGATGGTGGATGACTGCAGAGACAAGAGCACAACACTTGAGTCCTTGAAAGCAGGTGAAGTGCTGGGTCCAACAGGCACATCCGCAAGTTACTTTGAGACCACATGACAGTGCATATTCTGAAGCCCGATGGCGCATGTAGCAAGCTGAAGACTTTTGCCTAAATGCTGACATGTGGGTGCATTCACTGCAGTAGTCCTGTCCTTCCCAGCATGATTGGCTGCAGCTGGTCCTGATTGCTTGTTATATCACGTCTTGTGCTATCTAAGACTGTGCACGTCATGCTATAGGGGGGCTGGTTAGCCATTTATGGGGGAATTTTATTTCTGTCTGCCCCACTAGGGCTCACTGCTAAATCACTAGTCCCCTTTGGCCACCGCTACCGCCGGTGGCATTGAGAATTCTGTTGATTTTGTTTCACCGCTCGAGACTTTCGACACACGCTACCGCATACCTTACCGATACATGGCAAGCATGTCCCCCGACACAGCACTCACCGTGAGAACAAGACGTGACGTAATCGTTGCTGCGCACCTGAACATGGGCAGTCAGGTAATAGACGACAAGACGCTCAATCGCTTTATCCCCGATGTACACGCACAGTACTTGGTGTCTGTGACAGTTCACACCATTGTGCTTACGATTGCAGGGGGGATCTACTAGACGAGCACCTAAAGGCAACGGCAGTGCTTACCAGGTGTAGCTTTCTGTTATGTTCGATTACGCTGCTACACAGTCAGCTAAGTTTTTCCAGCGTTCCGGAATTACAGCAGGCAGTTCCGGAGCACGGCTAACTCAGCCTAAGTGTTCTCTTGACGCATCTGTATCTGCTCGCTTGCTAGTCGATGCGGGTGCAGTCCTGACGCAATAGATCAACTCTGCTTGTCGTTGGCATCACGGAGTGTCCGGGCTTGCAGCTATGCCATCGAAGCGATCTGACGTCGTTTGACGTGATGTGCATGCTGTTGCAGGGATCTCCTTACTCGCCCCATGCAGTCAGTCCTACGACTGGAAGGGTCGCATCAGGCCCCTGGTAAGCTCGGGCTGTTCCTCTCCTGTGCATAGCTGGAGCTGTCTCGCTGTGTGGACATACTGGCCTATCAAGCTGATCGTGCCTAGCCATGTTTGGCAAAGGCTGTCAAACTTATGCAGGCAGGGGCCATATGGCAGCAGCGTGGACAATGGTAGCAATAGTCCTATCTACCTGGACAGCAGTGGCAGCGGTCATTTCAGTTTGGAGAGTATCGGGTCGGAGTCCCCCACAACTCCAGTTGCTGACACGTCAATGTAAGAAGCAAGTCATGTGTGATAGCTGTGCAGCATGTGTGAATGTACTATGGCATGTGAGAATGTACTATGTCAGCAAGTATGTACATTATGAAGCTGGTGTCCGCCGTTCTGGAGGTCAAAGGGTCAAGACAATGTATGTATTGCAGGCCGTAGAGTGCTTGTTATGATTCCTTTCTATATGTTAGTCAATTTGGTAAGACAAATGTGCACTATCCAGGCTACCGATTGTAAATAATCACCATGATGTAAGCACCAAATGTGTTCTATCTACATGTTGATGCGTATGATGCTGTGACCCCTGCAAATATTGGCATGAGTACACCCCATGGCACGCTTTTCACACTTTAGCCCAGTTTGCATCCTGGCAGGTATCATTAAACAAGCGCGCCTTGTCAGTAAAGCTAAGACCGCCAGCGAACTTTCACACAATCGGGGACGCCTACTGTTTGCGGCGTATGCATGCATTTTATTACGGTATGCAAGGTTGTCCGGAACAGTCAATGGCAGAATGTGCAACAGACTACCACTACGCAGTACAGTGTCACAATGTACATTCATGTCCAGAGAGGCAGCGTTGTGTGTTCGCTTTGTTTGTTCGCTGTGTTTTGCTCATGATTCAACATTTGTAAGTTATGGTGAACATGCATCCAACAGTTGTGACTTGAGTCAGTTGATCTTAATCTGACTTGACACCCCGATGAATGGCACCAAAATGCTCTAGTTTGGCAAGGACCTTTTCGTCACACATCCTGCACAAAGTGCCACACAAAGGGTGAACAAGTGCTGTCAGCAGAAGCCACAATCAACGTCATCATTTGCCTGTCCTTTTCTGTAGCAACACAAACAAATTGTGACACTTCAGAATGCATATGGCAAAGGAGGAAAACAAGCTGTGAGATACACCACACATCCACACAAGTTATGGACCACCAATGGGATGACTTTCTGACACCAGGATACGCAAATGCAAGCAGTGTGCAGGCTCAGTGACTTACTTCTCCAGTACATCAACTAGTCTCTGAGTGGTGCCTTCACTTGCAGACAGGGATGAGCTTGATCGCATATCATGGCTCAGCCTGACATTGATCAACCCTGCA
>JAABUP010001523.1_pt1 | contig 48661 bp, 63 predicted proteins | sample 5559201 | NCBI WGS metagenome assembly JAABUP01 (sample SAMN10711887, study PRJNA513373) | rock metagenome | isolation source: Antarctica rocks | place: Antarctica
ATTGATTGATTGATTGATTGATTGATTGATTGATTGATTGATTGATTGATTGATTGATTGATTGATTGATTGATTGATTGATTGATTGATTGATTGATTGATTGATTGATTGATTGATTGATTGATGATCTGCTGGGTGGTGAGCTGGCTCATTGAAAATTCGTCTGCTACGGCGTACAGGCGCCGGCGTAAAAAAAGTGACGAGTCAGCTCGAAGGTTGACCTTGGCTTTGACTGCTCTGCAGCCAACGCTGTAAGGTTGGAATCGCGCTGCTGTTGTCACTGTTTAAGAAACATAGACCTGTTTTCAGATAACTTGCGTGCCGTTTCAAGATTCATTTCTGTCCAAGCGTTAAGTTGTAACCTTCCAGCTGTCAGCGACCGTTGTGACAGTCAGATCTTCTCGGGAGCATGTCGGAGCCCGGGTCAGTGAAAAAGGCGGGGAGGGGCCGTAGGGAAACAACACGAAAAAATGAAGTCGCGGATGAGTTCGCTTCTGGCTCTGAGGCTTTGGACTCGAGGGACGCACCTTCCATATCTGTACATGGCCAAGACGACGTCCTAGTCTACAGAGCAGAACCCGCTGCTGTTGTCTTGCCCTACGTGGTACATCTTTTTCTGCATTGTTGGCATGAGAATCTCTACAAAAGGGTCCTCAGCCTTCAGAGCAAGTTGCTTTCGATGCAGGAACAGGAGCCTGACTCAGACAATGAGGCTCAGGGAACCCATCGAGCAACCCCCTCCATGTCTCAGCGTGTTGCCCATGCAGCACAAGCTGCCAAAGACACCGTTCAGGACACTTTGACAAGTGCCCTGGAGCAGGGCTACGAGAGGCTGCCCTTCAACTGGCCAGCACTTCTTGGCCTGCTGTTGCTGACTTTGCTAGCTGGACATGGCTTGAGCTCACTTCTTCGGCCTCACTACAAGAGCGATGACATCCAGTACTTCAACAGGAGTGTTGATCAGGCGAATCAGCGGTACAAACAGCTTGGAGACCACATAACCAACACTGAAAGCAAGCTCAGAGATACTGAGCACAGGTACTCAATTTTTGCTATGGTCGTGTGTGCCCACCAGTGGATATGGTCTTTTGCCTGCCAAGCAGGCACACCTCTGCGTTTTCACTCATTCTTTCAGACGTGGTGATTTCAAAAATGGTTGTACACACTTGATGTATTTGAGTCACGTTGACAAAGCTGTCCAAGCATTTGGCTGTAATAACCTTCCTGTCAAGGCCTACATGCATGCTTGCTCCTCAAAGATACAGATGTGTTGCTGCAGGCTGAAAGACGCTTTGAAGCAGGTGCAGTATCTGCAGAGCAGCCACCGCGACTCTTCCTCCCATCACTCAGTTCTGCAGGAGCAGATGCACAAGCTGAGCGGCAAAGTCAGCCAGGCAACCCATTTCCTGGGAGGCGGCAAAGGGTAGGTGTCGCCATCACGCTCGTAAATAGACACAATTGACTGTTTTGCAGCACAGTGTGCATGCTGCCTCTGCCTGACATTGCTTGAGCTATACGCAGCTTAGCACACTGTCTTTGCCATTCCAATGTCATGCATCAGTATACACTGCAAGCACCAATCAGTCGATGGTCTGGTCCCCATTGCATACCCAGAACTACTGCACGTTCTCATTACCTCAAGAAGCACACTCTAGCATCACTCAGTATTTCAGCCTCTGCACTTGAACCCAGTACACCCATTGTGCACACTCTTCTCAGCATGTTCACAAAATTTGAGGCCTTCCCTGCTGCAGCAAGGGGAGCTGGCTGTCCAGTGGCAGTGATTCTGAGGACAACCATGAAGAAGATGATAGCAGCAGCCTGCCCTCAGCAGTTGAGGAGCCCATCAGAGAGCTCATTCAGCAGCAGCTGGAGACCTTTGCTGCTGACAAGACTGTGAGTCAGTTGCCTTGGAGCAATTATTTGGTGCAGAATTGTTCCAGAGTCAGTGCCCAACAGCAGCAGCATAACATCTATGCTGAGAGTGTGAGGCATTTGTACTGATCCGTTAGCATCAATGTTAATCACACGTCTGTGTTGCACGTGTTTGTGTCATTGCAGCCAGTGATGCTGCAACCTAGCTCAGCATGAAGACAACACCGCTGGCTTCCTGCAAAATAGAGGCTGTGGGAACAGTGCGTTCCGCATGCCCTGTAGCTATTGGCTTTTTGGAGTCGCATTGCTGAGTTGGTTGCAGGGGTTGCCTGACTGGGCCATCAAGTACGCTGGGGGACGTGTGATGGGTCACAGCAAGATCTACAAGACGGCCAACCCTCCCTTCTGGGACTGGGCCTACTGGGGCTGCCACTTCTGGCCTGGCTGCCATGCAGTTGTGCCTTTTGCTGCTGAGGTAATCTTTTCAGCCTGCGCCTTGTTGCAAGATGCACCATCGTTCTTTTGTAAAAGTTGCCTCACAGTAGTTGTTTCTGCTGTGCCATTCATGCCAAACCTGCATGCTTCACATCAGCATGCAGACCAGTTGCAATGCAGCTTGGCAGCGACATGCCAGTTTTGGGACACTGTGGAGAATGCGTGGTGACAAGCTGCATGGCAGTTGCAGTACTGTACATTGCACTTTTCATGCAAGGTGAGGTGTGTACATGCCCAGGCATGCTTGCAGGCCTGCTCAAATGCATGATGATACACGCACTACCCATGTCAGACAAAGGGTCGCTTACAAAGCTAGCCTGACACGGCAGCAGTGCAGCAAGCTAGCTATGTTGAAGGTATCTGGCTTTCTGACAGAGTGGCTGGTGGTGCAGGCATTGCTGACACCTGCAGTGGCTCCGGGGCAGTGCCTGCCCCTTGATGGGACCACAGGCTATGTTGACATCAGGCTGCACCACCCAGTGTACCTCACAGGATTCTCCCTGGAGCACATCCCAGCTGCCATTGCATACAATGTCAGCAGCGCCCCCAACAAGGTGTCTCTACTGGCCCTGAGCCCTCCTCAGACCCACAAGGTAAAGGGGGGTCTGTTCACCCCTGTCAGGACACATGGCCCGTATAGATATGATGTGGAGGCCAACTCAGCTGTGCAGACCTTCAGCATCTTTTCAGAGACGCCTGAGCCCGTGTCCTTTGTCCGTCTTCAGGTGAGATGCTATTTGCTCTGAGCTGATCTCTGACCCATTCCTTCCTTTTGTCTGTGTATGTCTGAACGTGAATCAGTGGATAAGATCAGCCATGCGGTGGAATGGTGTGGATATGTTGGAGAGCTGGCAAATACAATAATGTAGGTTGCATAACAGGAACATGACTCTGGGCATGGCATCATCTGTGTGACCACCATGCTTATGTCCTCTTTTGCTTTGTAACACCATGCATATGGTCAAGTCTTATATGGATGTTGTTTTGTCCCATCCAGATGCACAGAGATGCTGATCTGGCAATGTGTGCTTGTTTAGTACCTGGGATTTTGCTGGCCCACATCTTTCCCAGCTTGATTGGTACTGAACGCATGTCATACACCTGTGCAGGTTCACTCCAACCACGGGCACTCACAGTTCACCTGCCTGTACCGCATTCGCGTACATGGAGAGCCTGCATAGTCCACACAGTACAAGAAGCAAAAAAGTTGTGATTTCTGTACATAGTTAGACACATGCTTGCATGTTTGTTTTGTGTCACAGTGGTGTCAACAAGTCTTTGCCAACACTTCATTGCTCAAGGGCATGCCAGTGCTGAGAGACACTGACTTCCTGCCTGTTCAAATATGTCAGCTGCACCAAACATGCATATTTCATGTCAATGTGAGGCTATGTGAGCCTCAGTTTTGCACGTGTTTCTGTTTGTTGTGCTATACTTCTCGTTTGGTATTGCAAAATTACGCAGGCAGCTGCTCGGTATGTCAGCCACACCACCGTGAATGCTGACCACTCACTGTTTTGTATGTGTTGTAGCAACGCACCCAGTGTAATGTAACTTGAGCTGCTGCAGTCAGCATGCCAGGTTACTGAATGCAACCTTGTCTCAACGCAATGCACACCTAAGCGTGATCACCGAGCGCCTGCTCACCAACGAGCATGCTTCAGAGTTTGTTTCAAGCCTTGATGTAGATCGTTGTGAAGTACACATGACATGGCAGAAGGTTATGCAAGTATCCAGACACGAAATAACAACTGAATCACAGGCAGCAAATAATGCCAGCTGAGACTGAGACAGAGGGTAGCAAACTTCAGCTGTAAATCATTGCATTAGAACATGTAAGGACTCAGACTGCAGGCATTGAGCAAGTTGTGTCCTTCACAGACTCAGAACGTGTCCAAAAAAAAGTAAAAAGCTAGATGTCAAGAACACTGCTCAGTTTTAGCAAACAATTGAAACCTGTAAAGATTTTTTTTAATATGGATCACTTGGGTGCAGCTTCTAGGTGCTTCAAAGTCAGGCAATTGATGCCAAGATATCGGCAGATCTCATTGATATTCTGCACAATATACGCAAGGTACCCTGTGACCACAAAAACAGCCACGACCCAACAAGACACCTCAAAATGCACAATGTTGAGCAGCGAATTCAGACAGACAATTGCCATGGCAATTAGAGGCCACAGCAGAACACTGAACGGCTCCTTGGACATGTGATCGATGATCAGTTTGGTGGACTGCTGAGCGTAGATGATGCCAAAGATTGCATTGACTGCAGGGGCCACAATGGGAGTCTTGAGGCAAAGGAACAGCATGATGCCTCCAAGAGTGTTCACTGTTTGCAGACTGATCAAGTGGCCAATGGCATTGCCCCTGCCAAGGGCCTTGTGCCCTCGCTCCTGTGGAGGCAGAGTTACCTGTGCCACAAACAAAACTATGCACAGGCAACAAGAAAGAGATGAACATCGACGCCATTCAGTATACACAACAGAAGCCACAGGTGCTGTGCAGAGCGGTATAATACACACTGATATAGAGCTGGCTGCAGGTTGTACTTGCACTCAACAAGCACAACATCATCTCATGGAGTGCGATGGTAGACTTGCATGCTCGCAAGTGCTGCATACCAATGATACATGCTGTGATTCCCTGGTGTGGATCTGAACGCAAGGTGTCAAGCTGATGCAGTCACCAGTTGCATGACAGGAGTGAGCAACAAATACAGTTGAATAGTAGACATAGTAGACACAGCTCAGCACATCTTGGCATCTGTGATGTCAGGAACAAGGGTTGCCTGGAAGCATTTGGAGAGAGCATGAGCATGAACAAGCACCTGATCAACGTTGAGGACTCTGTAGAAAGCTGCAAGAGAGTAGCTGATGGCAAAGAAGGCAATGAACATCAGCAGGCAGTCATTGACCAGCAATGTAAATGGCAGCTTGATGCCAAGCATTGTAGCCACATCTGCTTGCCACATTTCTGACCCAAAGTACCCTGTCATGCTGTGCAACATGACCAAAAGATAGTTTGCCTCTGTGATGCCCCAGTATTTGTTGCCATAGAACAACATACCTGCATGAACCATGCCAGGTGTCTGCTGCCCTGCCAAGGCTGCATGTAAGGCTGTAGCTTTGGGTTTCTGAGATGCACTGATGCATTGACGCTGAAGTATGCGCAGATGCAAAAGCTTCGCTGATGCAAGATACCTTTGTGCGAGTCTCAAGTATGGTGATTGTGCAATGGTAACAAAGCACATCAGCGTGAGGGCTCTCAAACAAAGACTTTGACGATTGTGCATCAGTGCTACACAGTTGTCACCCACTGAAGGTGGAACGCAGCAATGACCATTGCTCATGCAGTGCCAAATTTCAGCAAGATCAGGCTGGAAATTTTTCAGCCGATGTGTGGCTCACCAGTATGATATTCCTCCCAATGCGCAAGCTGCCATGGTATCATGACACCCAGTGACCCCACAACTGCCTTCCAACTGATGCCAATGCTCAATGTTGCAGCAATCACAGTAAGGATCAGGTGGACTGAAAGTGCATCACAACCTGCAAGGTTGTCATACGCTATTTGCTGGAGTTGAGAGATGCTTGTAGCCTGCAAGCATCTGTCATGCTGTGCCCTGCAAGTCAATGACTGTGCATGCAGCATGACAATCAGGCAAGCTGCACTGCTTGAGGGCACAATGCTATGCACGCATGATGGCCTTGCTAACTTGCTTGCTGCACAGGAAGTCCATGAATTTGCAGGACCTTGTTGTTATGGTGTTACCATGGTCAAAGAGTTGTCCTAGCGGCGAGGAACTCTTGGTTCGCCTGGCTTGTTTGCCATCTAAACAGTCGAGATGCAAATACCAGAAAACAGAGAAACCATTGAAATAATATACCCAGCGTGGTGCATTGCCTGCAACATGAAAACCAACGGCCTCCATGCTTGCATCGATGCGTATCTGTTGACAGTACATTGTTCAGTAGTATACCTGCAATGCCTGGGAGATAGAACAAGGTAATAACATATGCCACCACCAGAGCAAATATGCCGATCAACGTGATTAGATTCGGCGCCAGCCACAAAGGCAGAAGATTGACGATGCCTGCACACAGAAGGCAGTAGCAGTAGGTTCTCCCTGAAGATACGGCATATTTTGATCGAGCGAGCGTGACAATCCAATATAGGCAGCTGGTCACCATTCCAGAAGGGCTGATGAATATCATCGAGCAGCGTGTATCCGCCAGATTTGTACTGATACTGCTTGAGACCTTGGAGCGCTCGAGGAGATAAGTAAGTCATACGGTTACACCACTGGATGGCTGTCAACCTGACGAACGCTGTCGAGCGAAGTTGCGGCAACACTCTCTAGGGGTATGACAAACAGCCTGGATTGAGCAGACTACACCGACCGTTTTCCGGCAGCGATCTGGCTAACTTCTGGGTGACCGTTGTTTTGATTCAAACCTGCACGATAGCTGCATTGCAGTGCCGGCCAGCATGTGGTGTCTAGTGCAAATGCTTCATGTCAAGGTGCTTGCTCAATCTTCGTGTTTGCTGGAGTTCTAGACCATCAGATGCTGCCATCTGACCGTATCTACTTGCAGAACATGCTTGAGGCATGACAGCCTCTGTGATCACTAGCTGCATATAGCAGTTACATCAGTCATTAGAATACATGCAGTGGTGCCTGAGTGCAAACAAAGAGCACAATATGATTCCGTACAGGCATCAGCGGTACCGGTATATGAGGCTGCCAGAACCTTGCATGAGCTTCATCAAAGATGTCAGCATGTCTGCAGATCACGGTGCAATGTCACAAGGATCATTATTGTTATTGACAATTTGCGCACAGTGAGTGCATCAGACAGATACATCTTCAGAATGCCGTTTTTGCCGTACAGGGTCAGTAACAACCCCTTATAATGACCGACTGAACATGCTGCTGCAGACCACAACATGACAGCAGCACCAGCAGGTGAAAAGTCTAAAAATGGCTTGGAGGTCAGCAAGCGCCTCCTTTGCAATGATAGAGTGTAGATAAGTGGCCGAATGGCAAGGTGAGACAGATTCAGTCTGTTCAGTAAGCAGGGCGTTTTGCAAAGCCCTGGTGAACTGCCCTGCAAGGTTGACCGATAAATGTCCAGACTGCTGCGTGCGCGCTGCACTCTGATTGTTGCATTCACCGCAAATTCATGGCATCGACACATGAAGGTAACATCGCTAGACACAGTCAGGTTTTGAGCTGGAGCTCGGCTACACGATTTTGATCACGTTGCAGCTGACCGAAGCTCTGCCATGGAAAGCCTAGAACGGACATTGCATCAATGACATGTCTTTGATATCTTTTGGTGTGAAAACATCACGTTGTAAGAGGAATGTTACCTCTCCGCTCCCAGCTTTCGCGGAACCAGAACACGACGAGCCTGAACCTGCGCTGTCGGAAGCACAGACACTGTCAGAGTCAACCCGACTACAGGTGGTACAGAACACGTCACAACAGCTTCAAATTACTCGAAGCATTCACTGGCTAAGTCGTTTCTGGCTTGCTATAACTCACAGCATCGCCTCTTTTCCTCTGCTTACATTTTTGTATCTGGTGGCAGAATGAAGGCAACTCTGCTGCAGATGCTGAGAAGTATTCGACAGCTCTTCATCTGTGGGATCAAGCCATCTCGTTGACACCATTTAGAGCTCAGCTGCATGAGCAAAAGGCACAGGTAGATCTTGTGTTTGCTTTTGTGCATACGCTGTCACACATGTATTTTATAACTAAATCTGACGTAAACACAGGTTTTCCTTCAGCTAGGCTGCTTTTGGAAAGCTGTGCAATGTGCAACTCATGCAACAGAGCTAGATGTGACCTGGGCAGATGCGTTTCTGACCCTTGGCAGGTCACAGCTTGGCCTTGGCGAGGTAGTGTTCTGACGTGTACATGACAAATGCAAGGTCCTGTGTTTCTGCATGTATCAGCTCTCACTCACATCCTCTCGTAAGCTGCACGACGGCAATTGCTGTGATCTGTCTGCAGCCCGAGCTTGCATTGCAGAGCATGGAGACAGCTCTAGAGCTGCAGGTGAGCACACACTGCTTCAGCCAGCAGACGCTGGCCATTCTTGCAAAAAGCAACAGGAACTGCATGCATAGCATGATGCATGCTGACACAGAAGATGATGATGCAGCCTGAGCTTGAGGAGGCTCAAATCGAGATAGCCGAAGTGCGAGTGCTGGTTCTACAGTGCAAACAGCACCCTGACGCAAATACCAAACGAATCAAAGTTGTATAAGTATTCAAAGTATAGGCCAAGCCCTACAATCGTTATAGCTTCTACTCATGAGCTGTAGGTACTGCCATATGCAGCAAATACATGTGTATTTGCCTGCTATTAGCAATCTTTAGCATTTCCTTACACAGCACATGCCACAAAAAGAGCATCTTCTATGATGTGTGCCAGAGCCGACAGCCTCTGTGTAATATAAAAACCAGTAGACGTCCAACAACAGGTTTATGTGCATGAAGCATCAGTTTGTCTTCTACAAGGCCCAGGTCCTGTTGATCAACCTTTCTACATGACCTTCCCACAGTCATGCACAATGTCATCGAGACGAAAATGGAGTCCCCACATGCCTTCATCACGGTTCAAGGAAATGTGAGGTGCATGCTCTCTGAGGCAAGCAGACAGAAGGGGAGAGAGCATTTGTTGAGTGGAGCATAGTGCAACATCAGCAGCTTGCGTTATTGTCTGAGGGTCAAGGCGCCTGATCCAATCAGCAGGTTCATGGGAGTGAAGTGGACGTAAAACACCGGGGTAGCCTTTGTCTGAAAAGTGCGCAGGAGGGACACAGGGCTTGCACTGTCTGCTGTGCTTGTTTCCTGAGATTCGGCAGACTTGGAGCCCCACAGCTGCACAGTGTGGTCTGCACTGCCTGCAAAGCAACACAGGCTACAGTATCTTAGACACCTGCACTGTGTCCCTGCACGAGATGTGACTTTTCCTTCTGACACAAGGCGCAACAGACACATGTGTATGTAAGCACACAATTGTGACACCACATGCCCAGTAGGTGATCAGTCGTCAAGCTGTATGGCATCATATGGACATTACACAGCAGCAAGGACCTGGAGGCTACAGCTTGCCCCTTGACTTGACTCCAACAGGCTGGCATTGCACATAGAACAACTGCTGACACTAACTCTATGCTCAGGAGTAGCAAAGGCTCAATTGCAGATAAAAATAGCAGGTCTCACACTGAAGGGCCAAGCAAGCATGACAACAGGGTGTACCTGAAGCAAGTATGCTGCCATCTCCCTTACTGTAGGCCAGACTCCAGACAGGGCCCTTATGCTGCGGGGTGACCCCAAAGCGGCGGGCATCCTTCAAGTCCCACAGCATTAGGCTGCCGTCCTCACTGCCGGACGCTAGCGTCTGCCCATCTGGTGAAAAGGCAAGAGCTGTCACCTGTGCAGCAGAGGGTTGCAAGTGTGAGCTGCATGAGCAAAACAAGCAAGAATCAACTGCCTTGTACCTATGTACAAAGTCAGGTCAGACAGCTCATGAGTACCGGTCTGGCAGTGATAGTAGGCCACAATTAGCATGCTGCACAAGAAGTGCACTGTTTGGCCATGGAAGCAAGAAGCAAATACCAGGCGACAAGCTTGTCTGCAAAGTGCAGCATGCAACTATACGTAAGGGTTTAGGGTTTAGGGTTCGATGCCAGGCCAAGGCCATATCTTCACTGTGACCATATTTGTCATATGGTGTCAAGTCACATTCGTGACGGGTGGTCCCAGACGCACTTTTACATGCAATCTGCATCAGGCTGAGTGCAGCTGGCGGCTTACTGGTGAGCGATGGCCAACAAAGACTCTGGCGGTGGAGGCATCTCTCATGTCCCATAGCCTGATGGAGCGATCACTGGAGCCTGTGGCTACATAGTGGCTGTTGGGATGCCACTGCACTACATCCACATCTGACTGATGGCCTGCATCATGCCAAAGCCATAGCCTGATTGCACACCCTTTGCCATCCAGTTGCGTACACATTGAGATGGCCTGCGTCCTGTCTGTTGGATTGCTTCTAGCCTGTTGGGTGTTGTTTTTTACTGTCTTGGGAAACTCATTCCATGTAAGTGAGTTGTCTTTCAGCTCTGACCACAGATCTGAGAAACTTTTTGTATGTGGATATTGTGAAATCTGCACACGCAAGGTGCACTGCACGAAACAACCTTAAAGCAAGCTGCCATTCAACACGCTTCCAGGCGTAACACAATGTACAGGGTACAGCATGCAAGCAAAAGTGCATAGTGATTGGCTGCATGCAGCGGCAGTCAAACCTTTTCATCTGCTATGCTCTGCAGTTCTGCTTTGTTCCTTGCTCCTTGCATAACAGGCGAGGAGATATACAGCTGTCAGGCGTTCATGTGGCAGACCTGTCAAGATGCGCAGTGGAGAGGCTCGCTCTGTACACCACACCCTGCCTGTCTTGTCTGCTGAGACGCTCGCAAAGTAATGGCTATGCGGCGAGGCAGCGACATCCCACACCGGAAAGCTGTGTCCCCTGCAATCACCAGCTGCTTGTCACTTGTCCTGATCTGTCAGGTCCCTTAGCGGTAAGTCACTTGGCGATGTGCTCTGGATGTTGGACTGTCAGAGAGGGAGCAGGACAAGTTGGGTGAGCAGTGCAAGCAACTGCTGACCTTCCACTTCATAGCCCGACATTCACAGTCAGCAAAAGCTTCAGACACAGAGAGCTCACGGCCAGACTCTCGTGCATTAAATGTCAAATGCAGTAAACCTGGCCCAGTGATGCCGCTTGTGCTTCAACAAACTTTTGACATCAATCAGCTACAGTCAGCAAAGGAGCTGATGAGGATGAGTCATGGACCATAAAGGGACCCCGGGGCATCCATGCTTTCAAGACACACTCGCACACAGCTTCAGACACCCAAGTCCAGCTGAAGTCCCTACACCCACTTGCTTGCGCTCCACAGGCAGGTAGTATGAACGACAGAGTTGGCAATCAGCCAAATCACGAGTGTAGTCTTGACTGTGCACATACACATGCACATGCAAAGTGTCAGCCAGAGCCTGAGTAGAGGGGCTAATACCTGTAAGCCACCAAATTGACAGCCAGCTCTGTGCTCCACAGCCGAACAGTCCCATCAGCAGAGCTGGTGTACAGCAGCTGCTGGTCAGGACTGTAGTCCAGGCCATAGATGGCGCCAGAATGACCCCACAAATGGCTGACAGCACTGCCGCCTGCTGCTGCTTCATCAGAGGCCTGCCCTCGTGAAGTAGCCATCTTCTCTAGGTCATAGATGCGCACTGAGGAGTCAGCAAAGCCACCTGCAGGAGAAATTCCTGTAAGCCATGTTGAGCACAGCTGCACGTGAACTGTGTGATGACCACAGCGGCTGCCAGTGACGTGTGCAACAACCATACTCAGGCCTGTACATATGTGCCTCAGGGGAAGATGCGTATGAGTTGAGTAAATGAACGAACGAACGAACGAACGAACGAATGCACGCACGCACGCACGAACAAACGAATGAATGCAACAGCCATAACAGCCGACGTCTCTGTTTGCAGGAGAGGTGTGACAAAAGTAGCTACAGCAGCCACCTCTGCATTTGTGTTGCTTTGTGGATTCATGGGGGGATGGCAGAGAGCAGGAGGGGCATGTCAGGGCTGCATGCTTGACCATGGCTCTAACATGCCTGACTCCTGTTGCTGACAAGTGCATAGCAGCAGGTCAAAAGCCGGCTGAAACATTGTGAGCCCCTGCATGATGCACTGAGAGCTGACCTGCTACACAAGCTGCATCAGAGGATGTGATGACACAGTTAAGGGTGTGATGGCTGTTGACAAAGGTGTAAAAGGCAGCTGAGGGCAGGGCAGTGGGGCTCAGGGCAGCTCGCTGCTCCAGGCACTGCAGCATGTCTGCCTCCAGCTCATCTGATATGCCCACCAAAGGGATCTGCATTGCACAGCAGAACTGACTCCAGCAGGAATTCTTGATGCTACAGAAAGGCACCTCTTGCATTCTCCATTCATTGACTTTGCCCGGGTGGTATCAGCCCTGACATGCTGCTTTGCCCTGTCCTAGTTTGGCAGCCAGCACAGCAACAGTGCTTGTCAAAACCAAGCACTGTTGGCTTTGACTATTGCTTGTCAGCATGCATCAGTCCACCAGGACGCATGGCAACGGTTGTCAGGTCTTGACTAGGGGACAGTGACCTGTGGGTCCATCCTGTCCTGCTGAGCTTCACGCTGGCGAGCACGCTCCTTCTCAGCAGCGCGCTTCAGCTGCTGGCGTACTTTCTTGGTGAGGGGCTTGCCCTGCTCATCTACCTCTTGCTCACCCGCCTCCTCGCCTGCAGCTTTCTGTTCTCGCCATTTGTCCTCCACACTATCCTGCAAGGTGGTCAGCCAATGCTGTCAGTGCCCTCCAGATTGTGTTGTGACATTGACAGCCTGCATTACAAATGTCCTCTGGACTGTCTTGCAAGATGGACATGTACCATGACAATCATCCCACACAACATCCTGCATCCTTAACACACAGCATCGCATCCGTCCTCCACACTGCATCCTGGTCACACAGATCGCAGTGCAACATGTTGCTCAACCTGCTTTGACACGCTGCAGCAAGGCAGGATTTGTGTGAGAGAAGTACCTTGAGTAGCCTGATGTCCAGAGGCCTCTGATTGATGGTGACCACATCCCCTTGTATGGGCCCAGTCAGCAGCGTTGTCTGCTCAGATGCTCCATCCTCCACTGGCGCGGCCACCTCCTGCACACAGCACACCACACGTCAGCAGGTGCAGCATAGGGATAGGGGCCATTGCTGAACAATGGCCACACTGTCTTTCTGGCAGCAAAGCTAGGATGTGCTGCCCCCAAGCTTGAACGCGCCTTTATGCAACCACCTGCTTACTATTTTATAGCTTGCATCGCTCCACCTGACCATGTTGCTTTTTACCGCATTGCAGATTTGAGTGGTCCATTTCAATCAGTGACACAGTTGATCACCTCAGCTGTGCACAATTGCATGCTTGTTGAGTGGGCTAGATCAAGAGACATATGATTTGCGTGCCTCTGCAGCACAGGTCGAGGCTGTTTGGCTGGAGCAGCCAGATCAGCAGGTGCAAATCTGCAGACTTGAAGTAGCCACACAAGTAGCCAGGCTACATCATAGGTCACACTTGGCAGATGAGACATGTAAGTGATCCACCCTTCTGCTTGCTGCATGCATTCAGACTAGAGGCCAACAGCAGTGGAGCCCAGAAATGATGCACCTGCACTTTGAGGTGTTGGTTGACAATGCCCAGCAGAAGCCACAGCTTGGCTCCTTGCAGGAAGGCCATAAGCAGCTGAAGAGAGTAGGTGGAAAGTGTGACTGGGTACCGCGCCGCTCTGGCTGCTGATGCTGTCCTGTTGGTGGCGATGTGCTCTGGGACTGCCACTGACTGAAGGTCCTGGATCTCCTGCATGCATGCCAAGGAGCTGCGGGTCAGCATGTTGCAACAGGGCTGAAAGTGCCATTCATAAGGTGATGATTCACATCCTTAAGGTTTTGCAAACTGTGCCTGACATGCTTTGCTTGAAAGCTTCTGGCGGACACTGCTTGAGCTAACTTGATTTAACAATCATGCCTTGCAGGTTATGTTTGTCATCCACACTCTGAAGACTTTAGCCTTAAGCGCAGTTGGTGGCACACACGTATGTTGCTACATGTAGCAGATTGATGTGTCTGGCAGTGTGAAATGCTGTAGTCCTTGGGATTTGCAGATGCACGTCTGTGATCAGCTTTGCCAGACAGCTGCGCAGTCCTGCAATGACAAGCTTACTTTGGCCTGTTTAACCACACAAATACAGACACTCGCAAGTGGCATGCCAAAGGCTGCTGTATCATGTTTGACAGTGGACAGACCTGCTCCCTGATCTGTGCAGTCTGAGCTCCAGAGGAAGTGAATCGCCGCTTCTGCTTGGTCAGCAGCCGATGAGCTTCACTGGTTGCTCGCTTGGTGATCAACTCGAGATAGCAGTGTATGAACAGAGGGTACAGTACTCGTGCGAGTTCATCCTGCATAGGCAAGACTTTGCAGCTCAGATAGCTCAAACTGCTTCCTACAGATTCCTGTTTGCATTGGGTTTCAGAACCTGGCAAGTGTGTACCTGTTGGCGGCATCACAGCCAAGGTTGTAAACATATATGCAGCCATGCAGACACAGTGGTAGTGCCATAGCGCACCTTGTACAAGTCCAGGGAACTATCCACCCAGGAAGCAAGCTTTTGAAAGCTATCTGCATACTGTGTAGGATCCTGATCGGCCAACGAGTACAGCATGTTCTCTATAATGCCATTGCCATTGACTTGCAGTCTCTGTGCTGACAGGGCCATGCTGTCAACACCTGCTTCTTCTCGCAGGAGGGCTTCAGTTTTTGCAAAGCTGCACCATAGCACAGCACGGTCTCAGCAATGTCATCAAGTTCCTCAATGTCATGAGCCAGCTGAGCACAAATATTTCCTGCACCCACCCTCGCTTCTTGCAGTATTCCAAAACAAGCTTGTCTATGTCAGCGTCTTGCATAGCGACGCCAGTGGCGCAACTGACAACCGCAGATGCGCTGCCAACTCACTCACACCAGCAGGATATGTAGCAACCCAAGCTGACCATCGAGCAGCAACGTTATAGCTCTGGACAGTGTTGATCAGCTGACCATGCATGACCTGATTTCGTTAGCGTGACAGCTGGTCGACAGGTCAGGCATGGTCCGCGGGAAAAGGGCAAGTATTGAGGCAAGAGAGATGCAGGCAGAACGCAAACGGTGCTACGCTTGTTAGATGTGCAAGTTGCAGCATGTCGCTTGTGGCAATGAAAGCCTTACGCATGTCGGTTCTGCATGCGCAGTTGAGCAAGCCAGTTATGCTATTCGTGGCTGCTGGGATGTCTGATCATCTTTGAGCGGACTCTTCTCGACTGTTCTCGTTCACGCTTCACGCGAAGAATAAAGACGACGCGGCAAACGTTACATGGTTTCCTTCGCTGAAGTCTTCAACAACACAGATGTGTTGCTTCTCCTCACCGACAATTTACAGCCTGATGATCTGCTACACCTGAGGACCATTAACCGGTCTTGTAGATGCTTGATTACCTTGGATGAGGTCACCCGCATCAGAGACACGGAGTATCCACAGGCCAGATGCAAAGTTGTGGTGAAAATTACAGAGTACTGTTCTACAGAGGTGGTAGAGGCTCATTGTGGAGTGTTTGTAGCAAAACTTAAGATTACAATTGGCACAGACAGGTCCTCCTGCTGTAAAATGGCGAACATCATCATGAACTCGCGATGCAGAGAGGCCATTTATCTACAACTGGTGAAGAAGGTGGAAGAGCGGGTTGAGGTAGACAAGATAACAGCAAATGTCTATTTTGGAAGGGACATACCAGAAGTGGTAGTGCTGAGACTGTTCAATATCTTTGCCAAAACCATTGGGATAGATGATGAGTTTGTGCAGTCGAAGGGATGAGAGATGGGTTCTCTACTGCTTATTCACTTCCACCATTTCACTCAGTCAAATGCTAGCCGTGAAACTTGTATTTGCACACTTTCAAATTACAGTTGCAGTGGAGGCCCAGGGAACTGACTGTCATTGCCATCTTGAGCATTGACACACACCAGTAGTACTGCACAAGCACCTGACAAGTCATTGCACTGCATATACACCGTGTTTATGCCAACACCCTCTGCATGCCTCAGAGGCATGCAGAGCGCGTAAGAGTCTTATAATGACGCGTGTTCATTGTCAGATCTGATGCTGATTCCTTGGTAGATTGGATATACGTGCCCAAGAATGCACTGATCTGCACAGCCTGGATCATAGTGAGTCTGATACAATGTGCAGTCATGATCATGCAAGGTTGTGTTGGGCTGCGCAATGCACTCATATGCTTTGAACTGCATGTCGAAGGCTATATTCACACATGGGCCACAAAGTTGCTGACTTTGCAAACTGCTGAGTAGTATTTGCATCATCTGCTACAGATCATCAGGTTTAAGGAGGTCTTTGTGCATAATGCAACCTGAGGAGCAAGCCAAGCCATCCTATCCTCGAAAGACTCAATATACCAGCAGACGCAGTTTGGCCTCAAGCTCACTACTGCAATGCATACAAGGAAGCCTAAGCTATCACCCACCTAGAAGTCCTGGTGCCTTCACCATGATTGTGGTTTGCTTGACGCAAAGAAGACATAAAATAAGCCCCCAAGCACATTGATTCCAGCCACAATCTCAAATACCAACGGCCAAGAATGTCGGCTATCAAGAATCAAGCCAGTACCATATATGCTGAAGGCTTCGACAATGCTGGACAAGCCATTTGTGAGACCAAAAATGATGCCAGCAAATTTGGCAGACAGGTCCTGCACACACCACATTAGCAAGCTCAGCCTATGAGTCTATTTCTCTAAGCTTGTTGATCTGCGTTTGCAAACCATGACCAGCATGAATGCAAACAATTTGCATTCAATTATTGACTTTTCAGTGCAAGCAAGAGCGACAAAACAAATGTGCTAGCAGCAGAGTGAAAGACTGCAAAGTGAAAGTCGCTTGTGAGCTTACTAGATGGTTGGAGGCAGCTCCAGATACATAGCAGCCTTCAAGTGATAGCATGATACTCAGCACAACACATGCGTGTGCTGCACTCCCACCCTGCAGCATAGCAGCAAGCTCAGCGAGGCCTGAAGGCTATCAGGAGCAGTGGCATTTGCAGCATGTATGCCAGCATCTCCAACTGTGTTGTTGTCTGGACTGCATGCAACCAAGGTCAGCAATCATCTGAATAGAGTGTGAACACATGATAGACTCGCAATAGTATGTTGTGTGGTATGAAAAAACACCTGGTATGTGCAGAGGTATGGCAACTGGTATCTAGGGAGATGAGCTGGTATAATCAAAATCATGGCATGGCAAGAGGTACTGTGCAGCTACAGTCTGACATGTCATGCATGCATGCAGCCCTTCTACAGATACAGTCATAGTGACAATCAAAGATATAAAACGTGTGACCACAAAATCTGGGTACCAAACAGTCAGAGACTGCGATCAGACCTGCCTGAGCTATATGCATAATTTGGCGGGAAATGTGGACGTACTCTGCTATACAAACGTGCCAGGCAACTCAGCAGTGTCACACTGGCATCTATCAGAGCGCAGCTCACCTGGCACCACATATGCAAGCAATCACAGGTCACATCGGTCAATGATGCTCTGCAGACACAAAGCCTTACCTTGTTCAACCAGGCAAGGTAGAAGAGGCAGCCTGCAGGGCCGAAGGAGCCGATGCCCTGCATGATCTTGCGCACATGGGTCAGGGGCAGGACCTCACGAGTGCTCAGGGCATCTGCAATGGCCCCTCCTGTCATAGTCGCCACTATTGCACAGCACCAGGGGAAGATGGACAGCAGGGCGGATTGCTTCACATCCACGCCATAGTTCTCGTTGTAATATGATGGGATCCACAGGAACACTAAGAAATGCATCACACCTGCAATGTATTCAGAAACGTGATTGCAACATGCCACCATAGGCATCCTCATGTAGAGCAACCACAAGAAAGACACAAGCAGGCATGTATATGATGTATAGTTGTGAAGTCGATGAATGCAGGTCTTTTACATTGGGTTGGTGTGACGTGCATCTGCCAGCAGCAACAAATGTATGTCATGATTGAGTGTATACCCTGAGTGCATTGAGCCACAAAGATAGCCCAGACAGCAGTGCTACGCACAAACTTCTCCCAGGGCACGTCCCCCACCCCCTTGATACCCTCTCCATGGGGGTACTGGCTCTGCCGAGCAGGGGGGTCCTCGTTGACAAGAGGAATCCAGAAGATACACCACAGCAGGCCCAGGCAACCATACACCACAAACAAGCCCTGCCAGTTGAACCTGGCCATGATGGCTGGTGCCGATGCATATGACAGAATGGTCCCACTGGTAGCCCCTGTGTGAAGGCACACCAGGTGGCAGTCAGTGTCTGCTGGGACCCAGTCAATTTGACTGTGGAGGCAACTGTGCACAAGCAATACAAGAAGCAGAAAGCAAATCCATCTGAGTGCTGCATAGCTGAGACTAGTGACAGCGCGGGGGAACGTAAGGGGAACATGCAAGATGCCGCCTGTTGCCGGTGAAGTCAGATTTTGGAGAACCAAATGGCTGGGGCATGGGCCTTGCATGCCTGACAAAAGACTGCCAGTACAGTTTCTGTTGAGTGACTTGTTAGGGCCTGAATTTATAGGTCATGACTCGAAGACACAACAGCTTACATCACACGCTTTTTTTACTGTCTTAGGTGACCACAGCTGAACACAAGCTTGAATGCAGGCATCTTGCTCGCTTTGCAATCCGTTTGTGAACAGTAACATCATGGTGCAAACTCATAGCTTATCATCATGCTCAGAATAGTGCTTAATGTATGCTCATGCCTCACCAAGCATGCTTGAGCAGGTCAGACCCGATATTTGACGCTGGCTTCACAACCCTTTTCAAACATGCTCAAGCAGAATCAAGACAAGCCTTGCCTGTAAAGATGAGGGTGTTGGCAAAAGTGCGCCTGTTTCTTGGCAGCCATTTGCCCTGTAGATGCTGGATGGCTGGAAAGGTGACCCCTTCTCCTGCCCCCATCAGGCACCGGCAGGCCAGTACCACATACACAGACTTGGTAGAGGCCGCCACTGGTGTTAGCATGGTGAAGATGGACCAGGCCACCACGCCTAGCCCCAGGATGAGCTTGGCGGTGTAGCGCGTCGCCAGGTAGCCACCACAGATGTTGGTCACTGTATAGCCCACAAAGAACACACTGCAAGAGCAGAAGATCTCTGCCATCAGATATGCTGCAGGCTCAGGCTGGACAGACCATCAGAGTTACACAATTGCTGAAGATGCATTTAAGAAGGGCTAGAAAATGCTAAAGATGGGTTGATTTGCAACATGGTCTGAGAAAGGATGCTTGCTTGGCTTGAACTGAATATGATGCTCAAGGACAATTTGAAACATAAAGGGCATACCTGTTGATGGCTCCCTTGACGCTGTTGCTCCAACCATACTGCAGGCTCATTGGAATAATGGCTACACTCATGGCAGCTCGATCCACATAGCAGATCATGGCCACCAAGCAACACAGGAAGACGACTAATTTCCAGCGCCAGCTTGGCATGGCTGGCTCAGCATCTGGGTCAGATGGGCTGTCATCATCACCTGATGCCTCTCCATCCTTTTTCCTGGGCTTCTGCCAAGGCGAGACTAGCCTCACCCACCATGGGCGCAAGTGCTTACGTGAGTGCTTATTGTCTGCTGGATCAGGCGCCCAAGTAGCCATTCGTGCAACTTGTTGCTTTGTGACATCAGCAAACGGTGAGCTGCCCTGTTTCAGCAGCCTTCTTTTGCCATCATCAAAGCTTTCTATGTATGACTCACTGGCTGCGGCTGCATCAGGCTGCTTGTGTTTGGGAGACCACAGGTAGTACAGCTTCTGCGCACGAGGTCCTGCTGATATGGTGAAGGACTGATGAGGGGTGCTGGTCTGTAGGTCGCTGACAGTACTTGCATGCACAGCTATTCTGGGCAGGGATTGCTGCAAGCTGTCAGACTGACTGCCGTTCCCACAAGGAGACTCCGTTCCAGCTGTTGCATGCTGGCTGATTGGAAGGTCACCTTCTGAGGTTGAGGGTGACTCATAGCTGTCATGTATATCCACAAAGTGGACAGTGTGCTGTTCTGCTGCATCTACGTCCCTCTGTGGAGAGCTTGACTTTAATCTGAGAAAGCTGGCCTGTGTTGCTTGTGGATGCAGCTCGACAGTATCAGCTGAGCTTGTGCTTGCTTCTTGTGGTGGAGGTCCTGGAGGCGGAGCATAACTGACTTCTTCAGGAGTTGAAGCTTCACATCCCTGGTCGGCATATCGCTGGTGCTGAGGGCCTGCTGAGGTAGTGTTGTGCTTGTGCTTGCGCGAGCGAGTCATATTATGACCAGAAATACACTAGGCTGAGCCCTCTTTGGCCTGAGTAATCGGCTGCATAGCCAGTCACGTAACCAGACCCAGAAATCACACGGGGCCGCTAACGAATTGTTTCTCGTTTGGCTGCAAGGCCGCTACGCGCAAGCGTCCTTCTGATGCTCCAGAGGATCCTGGCACAACAACTGCTCGACTTTGACCATAGGCCAGGCCGTCCAAGAGGTCACAGAGTCAGCACAAACCTGAGCATACCGAGGCTCGATAAGTCTTGGCCCTGCTGGCCCGGTGAGCTTCAGAGATGGGCCATCTCAGATGGCGCAAACGTTGCCACAGGCATAACGCTTGTTCCACGGACGCCGTGCATCAATATTGAGTACTTCAAGGCCTTCCAGTATTGTTGCGTTGCACCCCTTACACCCGTTACACCCCTTACACCCCACGTTCACGTCCTGCTGTCGGTCTGCAAGAAAAAGACGCCACAGTGTTTCAGCTTCATCGCTTCTAAAACTTCAGCGGCGGACGTTCACAAGGCCACCAACGTCAACATCATTTGTGTTGACAACAGATACACTCCAGCTGGATGCAACTTTCTCACGCCGTGCTACTAGCTGGAGGCGTGGGCAAGCAGTTGCATCCTCTCACCTCAGCTGGCACACCTAAGGCCTTGGTACCAGTAGGCAACCAAGCGCTTATTAGCTTCCCACTAAGGACTTTAGAGCAGGGTGGTGTGACACACACAATAGTGTTGCGTTACTGAAGCATGAAGTCAATTCTTGCGAGAAGTTATTTGTGTTGCAGCCTTCTGCCCTGCGCATCAACAACAAGCTTCACCTCTCTTGCCGTCTATGTAGGTAGTTGAGGGTGAAGCAGCAACTTCTAAAGTCAGTCACTGGATCAGCAAAAACTATGGTGGCAAGATGCATGTTGAAGTCAGGTCTGTAACAGAGGACAGCAGTTCTGCTGCAGCAGTTGCTCAGCTTAAGGATGACCTCAAAGCAGACTCCTTTATTGTCCTGTCTGGCGACCTTGTCTCTGATGTACCATTAAAGGTGCACACAATAGCTAATCTTTGCTTCCTTACAAATTGTCACTCACAGCCTGTGCTGCCCATCATCAGTCATGCAAACAATGTGTTCCCCAATTTTGTGGTCTGATGAGACGTGCACTGTACTCAGAGGTGTTGTAAACGTGAGCGGCTGACGGTCTTCACCACACTTTGCTGTTTGGGTGCTGAGGCTTCCCTGCCTGTTGTGCAGGCATTGGCAGCATCACACTATGTCACAGAGGCAACAGTGACAGTATTGTTGAAAGAGAAGCGCATTTCGCCTGCATCAGAGACAAAGCCTGGAAAGGCTCCAAAAAACGTCGACTATGTAGGTGTGTTTCATCTGAACTCAATGATGCATTGAGCTGTTGACTCATGCAGCTTTGATACTTTGGTTCTTCAGATGCACCCACCTTGCATAACTTGCTGCATGGATGCGCAGCTGGAGTGGTACAGTATCTGTATTGACAACAAGATTGAGAGAAGCATGTGTTGAGCGACAATGCATCACTCCACATGCCAGGCAGACAAGCGTCAGGAGTGTTATATGGTCATCAATACAGTGGCAGATGTGTGTGATTCACCGATAGCAAGCCCCCCGTTCATGTCACTCAAGCCCTTCACATTTGTCACAGGGCTAGATACTCAGCAAAAACAGCTGATGTTCATTGCTGGCAGCACACCTGAAGCACGGCGGCAAGTACGGGTGCCTTTGGCTGCTCTGCAAGATGGGCGTCTGTCTTTGCGCACAGATCTTATGGATGCACACTTATACATCTTTCACAAGCGCACCTTTTTCAAGGCACTTGAAGCCAGACCTGCCTATGAAAGCATCAGACAGGTAAAAATGATGTCAGGCCATGATAAAAAATTGTTGTGAGGTGTGATGCTGGTTGTTCAAGGCTGTGATTGGGCGTTGGCACTTTGGCATGCAGCTGTAGTGCTTGTTTCATGACGGCAATCAGCTTTAATGCAGAGCTTGCCTCTCATGCCATGCTTATTAATTTGATCTTGTGCACAAGTATATGAAAGTCTTGTCAGTTGAAGCTGATGTCACAGCAGTGTTGCAGGCCAACTCTACTCAGCCAATGCTATGTCCCTTGTCTCTTACACAAAGACGTTGCTATGCACAGGACTTGCTGCCTTACATGGTGCGGCAACATAGCAGGCATCCTTTCTCAAGCAAACAAGATTCCAACCATCAAACCTCTAGTCCCTCATCTTCTCAGAAGCTACAGCAATCAGACTCATTGACGCCCGGCTCTCAATTGGTGGATGTCATATCAAGCGCCAGCAAGGGCACTGGAGTGTCTGGGCACAGGGATATGTGGTGCAATGCCTATGTTGCCGGTAAAGAGGGTTACTGTGGCAGAGCTAACACCCTCCAAGCCTACAGTGAAGTCAACAGGCAAGCTCCTGCAGCTGTTGGCTCAACTGGAATGAGCCTTCTGCAGCTCACTATGACAGTAGACAGGGTTCTCGTAATACGTCAATGTTGTCACAGTGGTTGCATGTTGATCATCTGACATTTTCCCTTTGCTATGTCATGTTCTGCAGCTGGAAATGCTTTGCTCACAGCCTCATTAAGAGCACCAGCGTCGCTGTGCTGGGTTGTTTGAGCTGATTGTGTCATGCTGCAGGGACTTGACATCCTTTGATCTCGCCTCCCGCCTTCTGACAGAGAAGCCAAACAGCCGCTTTGAGAACTTTGTTCATGAGTCTGTCCAACTGGGCAGCAAGGCAACAGTCTCAGCCGGCTGCATTGTGGCCAAGGGCACTGTCCTTGGTGATAGGTGCAGCGTGAAGAGATCCATCATTGGCACCACCTGCAAGTTGGGCAACAATGTCAAAATTGTCGGCTCTATTGTCATGGATGATGTCATTGTGGAAGAAGGCAGTCATATACAGAACTCCATCATTTGTAGCGGTTCTCATGTCCAGGTATGCTTCATGCATGTGAATGTTTCCATGCAAAGTATGTCAACAAACAGTGCAACAGGACGTCACTCCCTGTGATGGTTGAGCTTGTGGTGCCAGCATGCTCTGAAGTGTTGCAAGTGATCTAGCTTAGTAGCTGCGCTATGCGTACTTCGTGACTGTGATGCATCTATGGGTCTGGCAGCAGTGCTCTTGTCGATGTTTCTGTATCTGCATGCAGGCTCAGTGCTCAGTCAGGGACTGCAAAGTTGGTCCTGGCTTCAAGCTATCTGAGGGGTCAGAGTACAGGGATGAAGTTTTAGCAAAGGCCAAACTGCTGCAGCAGTAGCATGCGTTTGGACGTATGTGCTACGTTACAATGATTAATTGCATAGCTACCTTGATTGCTATATAACAGAATATCTAGGCATTGACAACTATTGGTAAAGGCAGCATGTCTGTTGATGTGAACACATGCAGGTCATGCTGTTCATTAGTCGCCGTGCTGCACACGTGCATGTGAGTGGGTGTGACATGCAAAGGCCCACGCACCACATTGCAGGGTTTCCACACACTTGTTTAAACTAACAATCATTGCATTGTGCATTCACACCACAGACACAACAGATGGTGCAGTCACCTTCTGCTTGGTACACATACAGAGGGTTGTGGTTCATTGCTATGTACACTCCAGGTACCAGCTTGGTTCTTACTGCACAAAACATTGACGCTAATCACACAGCATGTGCACCGATACGACCTATAGTGCCCGTTGACAAGGACAAGCTTAAGCACCGTAATGCCTGCCGCTGAACAATATCAAGCGCAAACTGATACACAGCGGTACATGCAAATGATACAACGTAAGTGAGCATTCTCAATCAAGGTGATGTTGACGGTCGTCACATTCTTGTCTCTTGTCTCCATCAGTCACTTAATGGGACTTGGCTGTTGAAGTGAACGCACACCCAATACAGTAGCCTGTTGCAGATTCAACATGTTCAAGTCAAAGGTACTACCTGTACAAACCCTGATGCATGGTCACCATGCGCAACTTATCCAAAGTTGGTCAGCAGCAAACGTCTGGCTCTCAGCCTCATACATCATCGCTATCATCATCATCGTCAGTGCTAGTCAAGATTTGATAGCCCAGCTCTATTGACAACGAGTCATATGCACCCTGCAAAAGCGCAGTGTCGGCAACCTCAACACTAGGATTTTCTGGCTGACAAGGGCGGATGGCTTACTTGCAATAAGTATTTCTTCCAGGCGGCAACCTCACGGCTATTCGAAGTTGACTTTACACCGCTCTTGAGACCCGCGGGTAATTGCACTGGCTTGCCTTCCCACTGCTGCTTGAGTTTTTCAATCTCGCTGGCCGGCAAGTTGCAAAATTCTGGAGCAGGAATTGCATCAAGGTCTGCTCGCTGCCAGGTCTGCTGGAATGCAGGCTGCTCCAGCTGTGGTTTCTGATGCTGTGAGTGCTGCCTATCTTTGCCGTGAGAGACAGGGCTATTGTGCCCAGCTGGTGGACCGAAGGGTCCCGGTAGAGAGCTGAGGGAAGAGCTTGCCAACATCACTCTGCTAGACGGTCTTCAACTCACATATCGTCGTGATCACAAATGTGTGCACAGCAAGCAAAGCAAGAGGGAGAGGGAGATCACAGTTCTGCCTCTGACGCCTTCGACGCGGGCTGCCTCCAGTGCTGTTACGCAGTGCGCTCGGCGGTATCCGCGGCACTGCGTGCAGTATACGCAGTACGCCGCATTATACTGATACTAATAATAATAATAATAATAATTAAAACGCTTTCCAGCTCATGATGAGCTAGGTACGTGCAGGACAAGTCTTGTCTCTCCAGAGCAGCCTGTCTTGCGCATGCCTATAAGGCCTACTAATACGACAGTTTTGACAATCACGTAATGCAACATCATTGAAACTAGACCTAGGGCGGCCAGGTGGGCGAAGCCCCTTGACTTCATACTGATACTATGTTGTTGAATCGAACCCGTTCTTTTCGGGCAATTCATCCAAGCAACATTTTTCGCACAACAATCTTGTTTCACTTCACAACGTTAACAGCGTTGGGGTTGCATTCGTGCCTGGTGAAACCCCCGGAATTTGTAACTTACGGACACACACACACCTAGAGAAGAGAGAAGATAGATAGATAGATAAACTGTAGCAATGCTAAGCAACACTGCATCATCATGATGTAGACCTTGCACAGCATGGTTGCCGATGCACTTAATACTGTGTCAAGAGTTTATGACTATTGCAGTGTTTCCTCATGCTCCACACACGGACAAGCCCCATCAATATTGCAATATAGGAAATAATGATTGCTGGCCCAACACACCTGGCACAATATGTAGCTGACAGTTACTGAAAAGCAAAGTTGCAAAGAGATAGCAAACGCCATTCTGTCATCGCATAGAGTGAGAACAGCAGCGCCGTCCATCACGACCGTTCTAATGCTAGACATCAGCACACAACTTATTTGCTGACATACGCTGAGGTGATGCTGGGTAGAAATTATATGCTGAAATACGACAAGGCTATATATCTGTTCCCATTCATGCACCTTATTTACACCGTGTTCGTAGAGCACCATTCCACGCTGATAGCTAGCTGAAGAAAGCAATCTGACAGTAACAGATGCATTGTAATAGTATCAAGTGTGCGGCATGGTGTGTACACATTACCCAAATGTCAGAACGCATTTCAGAGCTTGGTGCTCTGCACCACTGCGCCTTCCAGACAATACAGTAAGTCTGTCACAAGCTAACAGTGTTTACACTGACCAGCAGTCTCATTGCAAGCCCCTGCATATAAACTGAAAGTACAACATGCAATGAAAGGCAGCCTAAAACGCCAGCGCGGAACGTTGGCCCTGCAAGCTTTGCCAAGGGGTGTCCAAGCGCAATCCAGCATCACATTTACATGCCTGCCCAGCATGACGCTGGAACATCTCCTTTCTTGAATTTTCAAACTGCCATGTCCTGTTTGGCTGCCGCACCAGTCTGCAGCTGGTCATCCTCTTTTGCAATAGAGCACACAACATTGTCACTTCCAACTACTGCACGTGCTTCATGCGCTGACGCAGCACCCTTCTCAAACTTGCCGCCTAACATGCGGTCAAGCGGCTGCAGCCCTTTTTGAATGACCTTCACAATGTTGTTGCCATGGGCTGCTGCAATGACCAAATTAGAACCCTCTGCGTTCTCCAATAGGGTCAGGCCTGCCAATCCCCATGCCACAGCGGTCCCAATGACATTGAAACCTAGCAGGGTGTTGCTACCTCCAGCACCCCATGCAAAGCCCCGTACATTGATGTAGTCTTTGCAGCAAGCAGCTGTCGACAGCTGAAACACAACACCCATTGCGATGCCCCTGCACACGGCCAGACTTTACTGTCATGGTGAAACAATGGTGTCACACGTGGTACCAAGGCATGACTGTCAGATCCTCATGAGAGACCACATGGACAGCTGAAGGGCAGCAAAGATGCAAAATTTCAGCAGCAGGGGTACGCACCAAATGGCAGCCTGCAGGTACTATGTGGCACGGCAGTAACCAGGAGGGCAGGAAAACAGCAACAAGTTACAAGCTGTGACACACATGATGCTTCAGCGCACGTGGAGTGTCGCACGTGCAACACACAGAAAGCACCAGCCGGTAGAAAGCCATGGGAAACCAGAGAGCATACAGCAAAGGCTGTTGTCAGCCACTGGAAAGCAGAGAGGGCAGACACTGTCTCATGAGGCGACACATGAACAAGAGTCACTCACCACCAGAAAGGCAGATGGAAGGTGAGAGGACGGTAGCCCTTCACAAAGATGAGGAACCAGACAGGGGGGCCCAGTCCCATGATCAGGGTCCCACTCACTGTCGTTGCATTCAGTGCAGTGGGACTTGCCATGAGAGGAAGTATGCCGATGACTGCCAGAATGACAATGATGATGCGCCCGGCTCTCAGGTGCCTGCATGCGCATGCAAGGCTTGGGCAGCTCACACCAAAAAAACCACTCAGGCTTTTTCTGGGAGAGCCAACAGCAGCAAATGCTTGCATGGCTGCATCAGCTAAAAGGCTCTGATGGCTGCGGCGTGAAGGCTCAAGATGCTCCACCAGTCACATCCCAACTTGCTGTTACATACGCATCTGGTTTTGTGCCCCGCGATATACAGCATGATTCAGGTGTATACATATATCATGAAAACAACCAAACACACCCAAACCTGCTGTACACATGCCTGCCCAGTAAGAAGATAATACCCACCTGCTGCCACCATCTGTTCACAATGAACGGCAGGACAATGCATGGCTACTGGTGGTACACAGGACGCAGCGCTATGCAACAGGGACGCAGTCGAAGCCAAACGTTATCAGCTGACCTTTTGGTTGCAGCTTGAGGAGGTTGAGGCTGCCCGGTCTCCAGAATCCCCAGGAATTCTGGCCCAAGCAGCTTAGCAGCAGATGTGAAGGTGGAGTCTAATGTGGACAGGGATTCTGTGATGAAGATGATGTTAGTCACTGAGTACATGGCGGTGCCAAAGTACTTGGAGACCGCCGTCGGGTTGCCCAGGAGCATGTTGCCATAAATTCCTGCAGGCACACTGTTACACCCAACAATTAGTTGCATGACAAGTGGCATGCAGGCCAGGCTCCTGCAGTCTACACCAGACAGCTTGACAAGCTTGCTTGATCTTTGCATAGACACGGGCACATTCTAAGAGGTGTGTTGTGTGATGCATGCAGCAAGTTAAACGGAAGCAGCAGTGACTACTGCTGCCACAAGGGGTAGATGCAACATGGTGCTGACAGATGATACCTGTGCCGTCCACGCAACAACAGGAGCATGGTCAAGATGATAGCATTAGCTGATGCCAATGCAGGCATCAGCAACAACCGTCGCATCAGGCTCACTTGTGACCTTGTACATGCTGTGGTCAAGGCAAAACATACACAATGTGCATGTTTGCAGCAGAAGCAGCTCAGTGTTATCTTGCACGCGCCAGATGCTAGCAGCTGCATGGGTCACTCATCAAACCTTATGACTCACGTGGTAGGTTTCAAGATGGCAACCATGTTGCCAAAGATGCCAGTGAAGGCAAAGAGGAAGATGAAGGACCCAGAGATGAGGCCTGCCAGCAGGAAACTGATGAGCATAGCTTTGGGAGATGCCAGAAAGGCTCGATCTGTCAGGACGGGGTCAAAGAATGGGTAGCTCAGAATGCCCTGCAAAGGTTGCTGCGCAGTTCATGCCTCCGCCAAAAAAAACAGTCTGTCAAGAGGCACGCGTATGGCCAAAAAATGCAGTAGCGTCTTGTCAGCAGAGCAAAACAAACAAAGTGTAACAGCAGCTCCAGATAGAGTTCAACACGTGAATGATGATGCTGCTGCTGACAGATCACATATTGCCCCTCTTGTCTGAAATCAGCACAATATAAGGTTGCAGGGCCCCTGGCACACATGCAAGCCAGCCGACATGGACAAATGCATGTCTTCAAGCACAGTGGCTTCTGCATCCTGTCGGCAAGTATGGCGCTCACCTGCAAGAGTCCCACACTCAGCAAGTCCATGCCGCCCTCCAGCGATGCTCGCTTTTGTGGAAGCCATTCTCCGCCAGCCCGGCTGCACACAGGTTGCTGCAGCAGCTGACAGGTTGATGCGGAGTACACTCCCCCAACAGATGTACACACGCTCTGACTGTTGATCGCTGCATGTCAAAAGAGACGTCAAAGGCTGATGAGATGTGTCTGGCATACAAAAGGTTTGCATGCAGTCTGACTGCAAGGAGAACCACACAACATATGCACCTGCAATGTGCGATCAGCTTACTGAGGCGCAAATGTGCTTGCAGCAACGCCTGTCATGCCAGTTAAAATTTCAGAAAGTACACTGCCGCAATGTTTGCACATGGGATGACAGGGAACCCTTAAAGCATGCCATATCTTTGGATCCATTTCAGGATTTTGGGCCGTGTATGCTGCTTGATTATTGCTCACAAGTCATGCTATCAGAAACATACAGGCAAGTCATCCTTACTTGCATAATTACAGGAGGGTGCTGTGTAGTTGTAAGCTAGAGCGGCTTTGCTTGAGTCACCCAGCCAGTTGAAGGCAGCAGCTGAACATTGATTGGCGGTCATTGGTGGGATTGGGTCTGCAGCTAAATTGCATGTACCTGCATGGTGGAGAATTGTCAGCGCTGAGAAGCCACAGCAAAAAAACATACAGCTGAAGCAATGTTCATTGTCAAGATGCGTTGCTGTCATAAAAGCAAATGGAGTAAAGCAGGTGATATAAGCTTATAAACTTTTGGAGTGTCATGATACATCACAGGTCCTGGCTTACACACAAAGCGGCCTTGCCAGATATGAAGACAGTTTGTATGATCATAGCACATGCCAATTACCTGTCAGGGCTGCATACCTGCAGACAGATACCCACTGCATAGCTTGCATGCAGCTCTGCCAGATAAGACACTACAAGCAGCTGTTACAGATGAGACACTACCAGAATGCACTGCAGATTGGCATGTCAACATGTCAGCAAGAGTACATCATGATTGTCTACCATTCACTGTCAGGCACAGGCACATGTCATGACCATGTTTTAACAAGCCAGCACATTCATGTTGAAAGGGACACATGTAAGTTCACATATATCTACATACAGACATAAATATGTGTTCATGTGTATGTATGTTTCTGTGCATCAGCTGTACCTGCACCATTCCAGGATCCAAATCCTGCTGGAGCATTCACTCCCAAAACAATGAGCAGCGCAATCAGGAAGCCCACACATGTGACAGACTGAGCCACATCTGTGACTAAAGATGCTCGCATGCCGCCTGTGACCGAGTAGACGACTGGAATGGCAGTTGACAGACAGGCTCCTAGCCACCACTCCTTTGTGTGCTGCACTCAAGTTACAGAGCCAATCAAGGTGCAATTCGGTCTGACAGAAACTACCTTGCTGTCTTGCATTGACTGTGATCACACGGTGCTGTACAGGCAAATGGACAAAGTGTAAGGTTGGACCTTGAAGGCGTCACATTGCACTTACTGCCTGGCTGACTCGAACTCAAATGCGTCTAGATGCAGTAGTTGGGGTCAGTGCAATCAACATGCTGTCATGGTAATTTGAACATGCCAATTGCTACAAAGCATGGGCTGAGGCATGTTAGTGTGACCTAAGGCTGTTACGCTGATAGGAATGCATGCTCCGTATCATGATGTTAACACATACCTCAGCTCCATAAAAGCCAGCCACAACCAGGGCATTGGACCAGACTTCTTGGTATAGGCGGAACAGCACAGCCAGGCCAAAGGCCAAGGTAGCCATACTGCCGTACCTCTCATTGATGGCCTCTGGAAGGCTCCTGTACCCTTGCCTAGTACGTATAAGATAGATGACAATCCCAACAGATGCAAAGGAGGTATAGTAGGCAGCTGCAGCAGAAGCAACAAGTTTTCAGTCGAAGCAGGCAGGAATATTCACACTAGCTGCCCCAGGCCAACTCTGCAGGGACGCGAAGTTACCGTATGCGCAAGCTCCGACAATGCCGTACTCTCCACCCAACAGAGAAGCGTTCAGAATAGACTTAGCAAAAACCCATGAGATGGAGGCGGACGCAGCAAGCAGCACGATGTGTCGTGTACCCTTCTTCTCAGCTGTTAGCCCTCCTCTGCAACAACAAGCGATATTGCCACACTGCATGTGGGGCAGTCTGGCGGCTGTATGCTCGTAAGTAAGTGAGTGCAACGTAAAGTGTGCAGTGATCAAGCAACTTGCAGGTCCCGTCAGCACTAGACCGTCAGCAATATGGCAGGCTTCGAGACCAGCCAAAATGCCTATGCGACTGCAAAGTCAGCTTGGAACACTTGTAGGCATAAAAAGTCAGGTGACGGTGTCGGTCTCGATAGTGTGCGCTGGAATGCTGCTAAAGCAGTGAAGGGCGACTGACCTGTAGAAAAATTCAGGCTTCGTAACGTAGGGCGCAAATGGTAAGATGAGTGCAGCGTATAGCAGCAGCCAAAACCACTGCAAATTGACGCGGCATGCCATCATCACGACAAAGAAAATTATCAGGATGATCAGTGTTCCCCAGAAGTGCAGACGATGCTGCTTGAAGGCGTATTGTGGGAATGACGACAGCCATGATGTGAACCTGCTGCCGCCAGCCATGACTTATGAACCCACTTGATTTTGCGTTGGTATGGTTGCAAACCTGTACAGGCTTGTGCACAGCCACGAGCTCGTGGTTTCTGATCCGTACGGAGCGCGTGAATGATAAGAGACACTAAATTACGTGATTCAGCGCAGATTTGTGTGGTAAAGCTACAAAATGCATTGTTCCCTTAATAGATAGTATACGATTGTTGTGTGATTGATGACATTGTGTGTTGAGTGTTTGCACCAATCTATATCAATGTTGGGATTCGGGGAGATTCCACTTGATTCTATTCAATGTGTGTGTGGCGCCCACTGTTGTCTCTGTGCAAGTGCATACATATAAGAGAATGAGGTACAACAGGAACGGAGCGTAAGCAGTTACAAGGAGACAGAAGCAGCTTGTAGTTAATTGGTGAGAGCCTGGTGCTTGTCAATATTCAGAAAAAAGTTGCGTCTGAGTTCTTGAAATCCAGTTGTTGGCAGGGGCGAGAACGAGCGCATTCAGTATCTACATTGGACTGACCAGCACACCTATCATCTGCTATTCTCCACTTAGCGTTGTATATCACATCAAGCGACTAACCGCATCAGCATGGCACGCTGGGCCTGGAGCGCTGGCAAAACCCTTACTAAACCCAAATGTATGTACAAGCATATTACACGACGCATTATATAAATCATCATCAGTACCCTGTTCGTGAATGGCTTGACTGAACAATGCCAAGTGCTCACACTTTTCAACAGCGACAAAAGTCGCCTTGTATAGGACTAGGACTTCTATCAATCAATCATTCACTCAACTCCAAGGAACTCAGGGTCATTTATACCACGAGAAACAACCCTGTCAGACTGCATGAACCGCCGTTGTCTGAAATCACATGCATCAGGTGTTCAGCGTTTATTCAGACTAGGCTTCACCCTTGACTAAGAAGCATGGGCTATACGGCATCATGCATGGTGCTATGCATGATGACTATATTGTCGTACCAACTGCTGCAGCAGACATGTTTGACTGGATACCTGATGCTTCGTTGCAGCTGCGACCACTCCCTCCCCAACACAGAGGAAAAAGAATGTAACTCAACAAAACTTGCCAGCTATGTATTGTACCAGTGTTGTTCTCGAGTAGCACACACCTTAGTCCAGCTATGTATCCCTTTCTAAAGGTCTTCAGTCATCATTTCTTGCACTTCTCATACATCTTGTCTTGCGCCCCTGTGCTTGATAACCCATTCTCCAACCCGTCAATTGTGCGAGTAGCTGCAAATGCTGCTAATAGAGAAATGTAATTCCTGCCATACAATTTGTTCGTGATGCTGTCTTGCCCTTTCTGTTGACCTGTTGCCCCTGTTGTGAATATCCTGGAAAGCTTCCTAAACATCTTGCTACACTGTCTCATTGACAGGGCAGTCAGTAGTGTAGAGGTACTGTATGTTCAGACATACGGTTCCAAACGGCTGCTGAGTGCTGCAGTTATGACATGCTAGGTGTTTTGAATGCCCTCATTTCAATATTCAAAATGAGTTACCTGCCAATAACTGTTACTGATTTCAGGCAGTTTTGTTTCCAAACTGCCTTGGCATTAAACACTGCATCTACAAATTCTTTTCCTATGCCACAGGGTCGCTCAATGTCATGACCATTTGCATGGTGCTGCTTCTGCTTGTCACTATGGTGACATCACTCCCCCCCACCCAACAAGGCACTTCAACAAAACTTGTCATGAACTCAAGGCACATAGTGAAGCAGCTTACCATGCACTGTCTTGTTGACCTCCGCTGTAGCTTCAGTGCACGTCTGATTTTGTGCAGCCCTGCCACCTGAGGCATCTTTCAATCTCTATGCTGCTGCTGGTCCAGGATTGGACAGCGTTGTCTATGGCTCTGCGTCGCCTGTGATCTGACAGGAAGCATGGTCAACATATGCTACCAAAGGCAGTGAAATCACTTGCATTCTGTCAGCACTGGTGAGGAAACTCAGCAGCATTATATGCACTTCATTTGAAGTAGAGACATCATCGCCCACACTACTAACGCTCTGTGAAGTATCTGTTGCATTGCCTATGTTGCCTGGATTTGCATGCGTCTACCACTTCTATCAAGCACTGTTACAGCTGTCAAAGCTTGAGAGTGTTTCAGCTCCACAGCGACGGCCATGCTTCGGGACACCTTCCCATTTGTAGGCAGGGCTTATATCAGCTAGTTGAAGTTGCAGCTGGCCAACGCCCTTGCGGCTTCATCCAAGCAATCCTTGTATTTTCACGACCGTCAACGCACTGGCACACAACCTACCAGCTTTCAGCTCAGTGGACACGGCTGTACATATGCACAGGTTGCAGTCAGACCAAGCTGATCGACTACTCGAATGCAGCAGAATTCTATAATAGAAGTTTTCGAAAACCCTGATTACTTGCCTGAAACCTATCGAGCACTCAGCCTGAGGCAGCAACCTATGTAGGACGCTCCTTGCGTCGCTCTCAGTCCCCTGCTCTGTGTGTCTGGAAGGTCGGGAGGTTGACGCAATTGTGTTGCAAGACTGGGTGGGGCGAAGATTGTAAACGCAAGCTCCGCGCGAGCATGGCAGCTGTAGGTCTTATGATCGCAGCTATATCAACGCCAGTATTGCTACCGTACAACGATGCCTGACATGATTCTTTTTGCAGACCGTGCCAGTAAACCCCAAGCCTTTCTTGAACGAATTGACCGGCAAAATCGTTGTTGTCAAGTTGAAGTGGGGCATGGAGTACAAAGGTAGAATACCTAAGGCAGTTGAGTATATTTTCTTTGAGCAATATCATCACAAACTGTGAGCTCGTCATGTGTCTGCAGGGTATCTTGTTTCGGTAGACGCATACATGAACCTGCAACTGGCAAACACAGAAGAGTTCATAGAAGGGCAATTTACAGGCAATTTGGGAGAGGTTTTGATACGGCAAGTTTCATGTTTACCCAAATCTAGCCAATTTCGAGCTGCCAACGACCTGGATGTAGACCCATGCTACCACAATTGCATTCAGATGTTCAATGGACTTGCACTAGTCTGTTCAGGATGTTGTCATGACTGCTTTTTCAAAAACATCTGGCCATGCAGGTGCAATAACGTACTGTACATGCGGGGAGTGCCTGAAGGAGATGAAGATGGTGAAGCAAAGGCAATGGAATCATAGCACCCGCTAACCTTGTCACCTCACTCGCCTGATGAGCAGATAGCAAAGTGCTTGCTGTCTGTAATCTTGATGCAGCCTAGCATAATGCAGTGTTGCCACAGATGGGGGCTGCCCTTCAGCAGGATATTACTTGCAGCGGCAAGCCTGGCCTTTTGCGTCGAGCAAAGTGAAACTCTGTCAGACAGCTTCAATCAGTTTAGCTTACATTGCCTATAAGCGTTCAGACTGTATCTCTGACCAGGCATGCAGACGCTCTGCAATGTCAGGTTCCTTTTCACGCTTCAACATGTTGACATGCAGTGCAGCAGTGATGCCATGACTATGTCTCTCATTGTTGACTGTCTGATGAACATTGTATGTGTCACTCTTCAGCTTTTCTGCCAGGTGCATGTACATGCTGCTGCCAATGCGGTGCTGATCAGCAGCATGCTCGATAATTTGCAGTGTCTGCAAGCGACTGCGATCAGACACTCGCATCCTGATGTTCTTGTAAACGCATCTTGAAAACAAAAGAGGTTCCTGCATTTGATGTACAGTCTTCAGATGTTGACAACATGCAAGAAATGACATCACAGCTTCACTTGTAAGCCAACATGACAAGATCTGCAAATAACCCGACAACATTGGCAAATACGGATGCAGTGCTGAACAATCCTGGACTCACCTCGCTAGCATATCTGTATTGTGGCTTGCGCGGGTTCTGCTCAATGTCAAGCAGCTGCTGCACAACATCAGGGTGCTCCAACTTCTGACCGACCATCATCAGAACAGCAGCCATGCAACGCACCTGCAGATCATGATGTCAACATGAAAATTAACAGTGTTGCAGGCTGCAGCAGGGGCTTGTATGCAGCTGCGCAACAAAGCCCTTCTGAGAATCATAGTGAATTGAAGACAGAGATGCAAGACCAACCTGATGCCACAGAAATGCTGTTCCTTTGATGTGAAGAGCATACAAGGCTCTGCCATCTGTGCCAGCAGGCTGCACCTCCTTGATCTGGAAATCTAATATGCGACGTCTGAAGCTCTTGACATGCTCCAGATCCAGCTTGCAAAAGTTCCTGAAATCGTGCTCGCCAAGAAAATAAGTGGCTGACTGCTGCATTGCTGCTATATCCAGCTGTCCGTGCTGAACAATGAAATACGTGTACTCACGATGTGCTGTGCTGAACCTGCATGCATTCCATGTATTACTCGTCATGCAGTGTTTGTGAACTTTAATACATCTGTCTGCCAATGCCAATGGCAGACAGATGTATTAATGCCAATGATAGGCTGCACATTGCAATGTGACAGTAATCAGCTGCGTCACAGATCAGCAGCAACAACAGCGCAGACGTTGTCAGCACATTGGGACAAGCCAGTCTGTGCTATGATTGCAAAGCTGACAGTTCATGCAAACATCTGCATGCAACATCATGCTTGCATCAAGAATGCTGTTGTGACTTAGTTGTTGGCTCTGGGTAAGCATGTGAGACAAATGCGGACCAAGAGCGGGCAGGGCAGAGTGAAGGCATGCCTGGCACTGAAGTCTGTCGGCACGGTGCACCAGGCAAGTACACGGATGTCCGGTGGCAGCTCCTTATTCAGCTTCAGGCTGTAGTCCATCTCATCCTCCTCCAGCAGTGCAGGCTCCCCAGTCTTGCTAGCAGACCGCAGCAGCAGAGCAACCACCTACAACAGCAGCAAAGCATGTGCTTCAGCATCACACACATGATGCCATAGCTTCCGATCTGCACAGGTGCTGCTTGCTCCAGACAAAGACACACTGCTTTGTGCTGGTTGCCTCCACATGGTGAGGTGCTGCTTGCAAACTATCAAATGAAATTGTGGGGAAAAGGAATTATGGATGAACAAAGTTTGTTTTCTTGCTGCTGCAGCCTCCTTTTTGCTTTAGCATTTCAATTACTGCATCTATGCTACAGCACAAACAGGAGGATTCAATGCTAATCAAGGGAGCTGGATGGTATGTATGAGGAACAAGGAGAGCGGTATCGAGTTGGTAGGGCCTGGGGTGACTGCAGCTTGCTGAATAGCACAGGCAGCATACCTGACCAGCAGCACTGACACCCTTATCAGTGCGGCCGCAGCGTGAGTAGTTGACCTGCTGCCATGTGGCGCCCTCAGCAATTAGCTTTGCCTTTCGCATTGCATTGAACAGCAGCCCCTGGAGAGGCAGTTGTGACCAGTGTGGGTTTTAATGCAAGCCAATGCGTGATAGCCATTGCACAGCAGATCCATCTGGATAGGCATTTCCTGCAATGCTGCTTTTGGCCAACAAGGTGCATACCAAATTGATGTGCATCAATTAGTGCCATGTCACTGGCAGGGGGAAATTTGTGTTACAACATACACTGTCAAGTCTCCCTAGAGAGGTTGCATAAGGCAAACGCATAAGCAATCATGTATGAGGAGTCGTCTAAGTGCAAGCAGGCATGCATGTACAACCTGATGAGAGTGGCCTCACGTACGCAATTGCACTATAAATCTGGAGCTGGCTACAAGCAATTTCAGGCGGTCAATGCACCTCTACTGTGCCTTCAGTCCCGCATTGTGAAGCGAAGCCATGGTACTGCCAGCCCAGATAGAAGACCTCCAAGGCAACGTATCTCTGCTGATAGGACTCAATGAGAAATGGTTTGGCTGCAGTACAAGATGTTTCTGCGTGTCACAGCTGATAGTGATGTGGATGAGAGCATGCAGGCAGCATTTGACTGGCAATGGGAGTCCTACCTAGCTTTCTTTTGTGTTTTCTTGACACCGGCATGACCGCTGCTTGCTGAACAGCTGCAATAACTGGCACTTCCGGTTCGTCAGCTGATAGCCTTTTGACATGGTCTGGTGCGTCGACATCTTTCTGAGGTGCAACTGTCAAAGCTGCAGGACTGGCTATTCCTTCGCATTTTTGCTGAAGGTGTACAACAACTTGCTGCAGCTTGTCAGCCAAACGTTGAAAGCTTGGGGCTGAGCGCTCTACCCCTGGCAAGAGCAGAGCGTGCAACTGATCTGCAAGTTCTCCAATCGTCATTGAGTCTGAATGGTCTGCCGCGGCTGTCATTGCGCAGCAACAGTTTTACGCACGAGTCGCAAGAGTGCAAAGCCTGCTCGTTCCAGCTTGGCGTTTCGGACTCGAGGGCCCTACAACCTAGTTAAGTGACCAGTGCTCGTGCGGAGCTGCGCAGCAATGATTGTGCCCCAGCAAGCATTCCTCGCTCATTGCTTTCCACACATACCAGAAGTTGCTGCTGCAGCTGCAGACAGTTCGCGTTGACCGGCAGCGTAACCTGTTTGACCTACGGGTACGTTTCTGCTCAAGTCTGGACACTATCCGGTACTGTGCCTCTTCTTGCTGATGACGCATACTCCGTAGCGCTTGCGTCTCTGCTCTGTACCGGTGTACAAGACAGCAGCTCAAATTGCAATGCATGCCATGCAACGTTCAGCATGCACCGTCCGCTCAGCCGCTTCATGTCACAGCTTATTCCCATGCTTGCAAAAGGGTCGAATGCTCTCAGCACAAGCAGCAAGTGCTCAGATGGTGGATGACATGATACAGTTTGTCAGGACTGCTTGTCAGGCAAGGTTGTTTGTCCAAAAGACAGCAAGAATGACAGTGAAAGTCACAGCGTTTCAGCAGCAAAGCCATGCAAAAGAGCACTGTGCGTGATTCTTGCTGTAATGTTGGCTATAGCTAAAATGCTGCATGCATACAGGGGAACACACGACAAGCTTTAGACGTGTTGCAGACCGGCATGGCTCATCAGGAGGGTTCTGGACATGCCCGCCTCCAGCTTGCCATGGCAGAGGTGCATGCAGCTAACAGCAACTGGGTAGGTGCGATGTTTACCTCCAGATTCAAATCTTGCTTGCTGCTTGACATTTGTTGTGCATCAAGGACGAACCCTGTGTGCTGCACAGGCTGCTGTTGTTGACCATGCATGGCCAGTAGTGCAGCAGCAAAGCAGTTTTGGTAGCAGCCTGTTGACGGCACAAGTCCAGCTGCATGCGTCATTGACATGTGTGAGAGCACTTCTGACTCAGGGCAAGGATGAACAGGCTATTCAGCTAGCACAGCAGGTATGCATGGAATCCATTGCTGGACAAGCAGAGTAGGCGTCATCTTTTCAAGTTTCTGTCAAGGCGGTCTCAGCATCACAAGCTGCACACCAACACGAAGTATGCAGCTTTTCACACATCATGCATGCTGTACAAGCCGATGTAAACATAGCATTGCCTAGATGCAATGCATACCTCCTAGCAGCTCTTATGTCTGCATGATATTCAGTGGGTGAAAACAAATCAAGAGGTCAGCGCATGGCTGCATGCTGCACAGGCTGTGAAGCAATCAGACAATCTCCTGTCTAAAGAAGAACTGACTCCAGCCAAGCAGCACGCGCACCTAGAGGCAACAACATGCCTGGCTGGTGTGCTGCATGCGACTGGGGACTCTGAAGGCGCAGCTGCACAATGCCAGACAGCTTTGACTCTGGTGCATGATGATGATGCATTGGGCGGTGTCTTGCCAAAGTCTGCTGTTGCAGCAGCCTTAAAGCAAGCAGCTGCCCTTCATTTAGCACAGGTAAATGCCTTGCAGTCCTTTAGCCTTTCTCTCAATGATGCACCTGCTTAATGTGAGCCTGAACAATCTTTTGCAGCATGTGCATAACTGCAAAAACAGTCTTCAAGCTGCTGTGTTGCATTGTCAAGGCCCTCTGAGACAAGAAGATAATGCCACTGGTGAGCATCATGTCCTGTACAAGGGTGCTCTGCCTCCAACCCAACATGGATCATGTTTCAGGCATCTTGCAACTGTCCTTGGCTTTGCTGCCATGCACATCCCTTCTGTGCATACTGCTGTCACAGCCATACATGTTTGCGGCAACTGTACTTCAAGCTGGACGCTGGTCTGCAATCATTCATTGACGCGCCCTCAATGCACTGGGATGTGGGCGTGTGTACATTCAGGGCCAATTGTCTGAAGCGGTGGGCTTGTTTGGGCAAGCTTGCGCAGCAGCTGACCAATGTCAGGAGTCTGGCAGCAGTACAAGCCTCAGGTCTCCAGTCTGGCAGCAGCAGGTTGCTGCAGATGTGATGCTTGGGGCTGCACAAACTGCTGCAGCTCAGCATTCATGGGACAAGGCAGAGGAGCTGCTGTCCAAGGTGTGACAGAACAAATGCATGTGCATTGCGTGCCAGGTTCCGCACAGTGTGTCGCAACATGTCATGGCAGTAGACAACCATTGTCCTGTTGTGTGAGGGGAACTACACATATAAAGTTTGCAACCTGGTACATGGTAGCTTCACGTGGGTGCAGGTTTATGTACATGTACTCTGCTCATGGCTCACGGTATTGGATGATGAGCAATGCCTGACATGTTTCACTTGCGTGCTGTGTGCTGCAGGCACTGAACCTTGCTGAGCAGCTCCATGGAGGTGACAGCCAGACTCCACATGTAGGTGTTGTGTTGGGCTTGCTGGGGCATGTGTATGCACGCTCAAAACGCATCACGCTGGCAGAGGGACTGCACAGGTCAGGTTACAGAATGAATGTCAATGGAGCAATGCTCGGCTGAAGTGCTTTGGCAGCACCACAACACAAGCTGTACCTCTGCTCGTATCAACTGCTTTGTTCCTGGCAAGGTTTTGACAGAGCAGCTTTACCAGCAAGAATGAATAACGTATTTGGCACAAACCAAACTCCACAAAGAAAACCCTCTTTTGGGCTGCAGGCAAGCTGTGAAGCTGTTAAGACTGGATCCTTCAGCTTCACCATCTGACACCCTGCCAGTGCACAACAGCCTTGCAGCAGCTGGGGGTTGGCGGTATTCGCAGTTGCTCGCTGCCCTGCCTCGCAGAGATACAGAAGCGTTAGCCTGGAAGCAGTTTGCTGCAGCTCACTCACCTACGGAGCTAGAAAGTGTGCTAGGGCCCTTGGACATCCTGAAGGGTGGCAAGGATAATAGCTCCGGCGTTGTTGTAGATTTGCTAATGCTGCGTGCTTTACCCTGCTGGTGATGCAACTTCATATTCAACACGCATTACTTTACCTTGAAGACGTTTTAAGCAGTCTTGTAGTACTGTTCACGGCGCTGTACACTTGTGTGTGAGCAACCCCAATCTTGCTGATGGAGCAAAGCCTTCTGTCCGAGATGCAACCATGTTTGAACCCACATCTTTCAGTGGATCACTGCCCCACAACGAGCGCAGCATGTGTGACAGAAGGCAGCAGAAGGACAAAAGAGACTTGCTCCGAAACCATGCCTGGACAAGCAATGTGAACAAAATCAAGTGTCCTGCCTTGTGAGGGGGTCTGACATAGCGTAGCAAGGAAACATCAGCTGCTCCAGTGCTGCTGCTGCATCCCGGGCGGCATCGCCGTTGACAGGCCACGATGCAGCTGGCACGCTGTAACGCTTTGCACCACGAAACTTGCCCCGTTCATAGGCTGCCGCCTGCCGCTCGAAGTCAGACCAGCTTAGGAATCAGGCGCAACTTCTCGAGGCAGGTGAGCAGCTGGTCAGATCAAGCTTCAGCTCCTGTAGTGTTTACACATATACACATGCAGCTGATGAGCTCTTCCTGCCATAGCACGCCGCGCGTAAGCATGGCCTTATCCAAGCCTCGACAATAGTCGACTCAGGAGTGCCTAAGGAGCTCGAAAAGATCATTGGGGGCTTCCAAATGGTAGGAATGGCGTTGTTTGTCTCAAGGTGTGTATGCTTGGCCTCTGCATGAGCAACTAGATCAGTGAACTATGTCAAGTCTGCAAGCAGGTCCCCGATCCCAAGATCAAGTACCAACAACTGCTCTTCTATGCCAAGAAGCTCAAGCCCATGGCAGCTGCACTGCATACTGAAGCAAACAAGGTGCAAGGCTGCGTCTCCCAGGCAAGTTGCTGGCATAGATGTCTTGCAGTTGAAACAGCAGCTACATCTTGATAAGGACAGACTCTGTGGCATTAAAGCAGATGAGCTCATGAAAACAGTGGCTGATGTGCAGGTATGGGTTCACCCTCGTGTGGAGGCTGGCAAGATCTTTTGGGAAGCAGACTCTGACTCGGCCTTGACTAAGGTACGCTGCCTGCCAGCCTTGTGTCCTTGGCCATGCATATGTTTGATGCCGCCAACACAACCTAGAAATTGATGCGACATTGGATTGGCTCCTGCATTTCCCTTGTGGACAATTTATGCCTGAACACTTCTGGACAGCGCTCAGCTGCCACATGCAACAGTCAATGCCCCTGCTGGTGGTTAGCATCTGCAGCTCAACTTTGTGTTCTTGCAGGGCCTAGCCGCACTGCTTGTGCAAGGGCTGAGCGGCAGCACTGCAGCAGACATTGTTGCCATTCCTCCAGACTTCATTGACAGGCTGGGCCTACAACAGAGCCTCACACCATCGCGCAACAATGGCTTTCTCAACATGTTCAGGCTCATGCAGCGCAAAAGCCTTGACCTAGTACAGACAGAAGAGCATGGCGCTCAGGAGGTAAAGCCTCGTGCAGTCAAGCCCTCTGACTGCCTGGCGGTCTGGTATGAGGCACCATTCAAGCACCATATGCATTGATCTGCATGCTCGCGGTAGCATTATAGTCTGCTGGTGTCATGAGTCACCAGCTGTGCAATCAAAGAGATGAGGTGTAGCGTAAGCAGCACATTCAGATCTGTTGTACCAGCGTGCTTTTTTGTTATCTGTACGTCTCTCACCTGCAGCACCTCATAGTGCATATCAACTGCTCATGGTACTTGGGCTACAGGAGCAGAAGTCATAACAGCAATAACAGCACAAATTGGACCAACTGCACTTGTAGCAAGTCAGCATGGATGCATGATGCAGGCAGCAGACATGCCAAAGCCTGTGCCATCAGACTCCATGGTTGAGCAGCCCATTCAGGACTCCCCTGCTGAGCTGAAGGCACAAGAAGTGCAGGAGGACATGCATGCGCAGCATGTGGTGGCCCAAGCTGCATCCAAACCACAAGCAGTCTCCTCAGGCCCATCAGGACCATCAGGTCCTCAGTCCCCAGCTGCACCAGCAGCTTCAACAGCAGGTGCATCAGCAGCTTCATCAGCAACTTCCTCAGATGCATCCCAGGAAACACAGTCACCAGCTCAGATGAGCCCCAGTCCTGTTCAGGCCATGCAAGCGGCGCTACAAGAAATCTTTGCGCCCACAGCGTAAGGCACCCGCTGATGTGTTGTGTCATTCACGTTGTGATGTATGGTGGGACCAGAGTCGAGCAGCAGACACCGAGTGCCAGCAGATGCAGCTGCCATTCAAGCTGGTAGCGGGTCCATTGGCAGCATCAAAACCAATGCATTGCATAGTGCTGCTTTGTCGTGCCCACATCATGCTCTTACTAGGTTGCAGCTGTGAGCAGCATTGCTTCCGCATGCTGCCTGAGTGATCGCGGTGGGGAGGGGGGGGCTGCAGGCAATCAATGCTACACAGTCGTGTGTAGCTATGTACAGCTCAAGTAGCATTGCAGTGCCAATGTACTGCAGACTTGAGGTTCAGCAACAGCAACATCAGCAACCTAGCAGTTCGGAGGTGCCAGCAATCAGCAACAACTACACGCACATACATATTGTCTCTGACCAGTTTGAAGGCTTGTCAGATGCAGAGCGGCAAAAGGTTGTGAAACAGGTAGGCCAGAAAGCCAACTGTTGCATTGGCATCTTGCAGCTACCACAACAGCATGTGTACTTGGCTTCTTGACCCAGCAGGCTCTGTGGTTGTTTTGGCGCTGTAACATGTCATGACTACTGCGTTACTCAGGTCTTACGCATGTCTTTTGGTTGAATTCATGACATCAAACCAGGTGAAGCTCACTTCACCAAGTAATGGATTCTACAGCACATGCTCTTTAGCATGTGTACTGGCATAATGAGCGCCTGGTCTATAGGTTGTGGATAAGGAGTCATCTGATGACCGCAGAATAATAACAATTGAGGCGCAAACACCAGAAGAACACAACAAAAGATGATCAGTATGCTTTGTTGTAGTGAGGTCTGGGTTGTTCTCAACATTATATGCGCAGATTACATGCACTGAAGTCCCCAAGCATCGGTGACAAGAGCTACCATGTTGCGCAAGCTTGTGCTCTGCGGGTGTGTTGTGTGATCTTGCCTGGGCCCTCAAGATCTCTGCTTTCCTCATCACAAGGGATATTTGGCATAGCCTCGAGTAGATAAGTCCATGTTGCAGCTCAAGATTGTAAAACAACGATCCCTTCCTGATGGTATAAGGGCACTGCAAGCAAGCCTTTGATGTAGAAGCATGCGTCCATGTACTGTACAGATGTACCAGGGTTGCTGAAGGGTCACAGGTAGCGTTGTAAGCAGGCTCATCGCATCCACATATGAGCCGCACTGCAACAACTGTTGTTCCAGTCCTGTCACAGATGTCAAAAGCTGAATGAGATCATCACATGCCAATTTATATGTGGAATTTCGGCCAGTGTTGGACCTCAACGTTTGCCCAGATGAACAGGAGCCCATGGCGTCCACAACAAGGCAGCATGCGCGCTGGGAATCGCCCGCACAACGATTGTGGAAGGGCCATCAAGGAGCAATGACACCATGTCAATGTACACCGCCGCGGATTAAAAAACCCCATTTTAAATCCGCGGCGGTGTAAACTTGAGCGGCAAAAGCAATGCAGCTGCACTGTTTGCCCCTCGAGCCAACAGTTATGCCCCAAATGCAACTCACTCTATGTCGTGCCACATACTGGTGTCAGCCGCGTATTTGTATGGCGCAGCAGCAGCTGCCGTCGTACCTGTCAATTCTACTGAAGACACCGTTCTAGGATGATAGCAGGGACTTTTGTCTTTGCTTGCGCACACTGTTGTCAGTCACACCAGTAAGTCGTAACGAGCAGGCTGTTTGGTATCAGGCGAGTGCTTGCTGATGTTCACGCTTGCCGTGTATCATGGAAGGTGCTTCAGTGCAGTCTCTGCACCTCAACTGGAAGCCTTTATGTGCCACAAAGCGCAGCTCGATTGGTCATCTGTGGACTTCAGCATAACGCCAGTTTTTGCGCAAGCATGCAGAAAAGTTAGTTGAAACGATTCTTGCAGCACAAGCAACTGAGACAGCTCAAGAGAAAGATAACACCTGGATACAGCCCCTGCTAGCTAGTCACGTTGGCTGCTGTGCTGAGAGACCACATAGTGGAGGGTCAGAGCTCAGCGTCTCCAAGCAGATGATCCAAAGACTATAGCAGAATCCATCACAGACGGTCAGCAGCGGCGTTTGCAAGGGACAGACTTCATGCTGCCACCATGGCATCCTGACCTTGAGATTTTCAGCATGTTGTGACACTTGATCCTGGACTCTCTGAAGTGCTCAAGCTAAACTGCTTCCACAACAGCAATGACGTCAAGCTATTGTCATGCAAAGTCAGACGTTAGGCTGGCTGCTGCAGCATATGCAGTTTCGAGCAGCTCCAACAGCACACAGCTTAATACTGTGCCGCATGAGGACCCCTTGCAGAAGCCTGCCCTTATCAGCAAGCACAACTTGAGCATGATGCTGGTCACCACTGATGATCTGCAGACAATCTTGGCAAACAGCATAAGCCTTGAAGACTTTTTAACGATGCAAGCCGTCTCCTGTTCTTCTCAGCATGCAAGCATCAGGCAATTAGGCAGGCAATCAACAAGCACAAAGTCAGCAGAATGCTTTCACAAACCTGGTGCAGTGCAGCCGTATGGAGCAAAAAAATGTGGCTTCATTCTAGATGCAAACACAGCCCAGATCTCCATTGAAAGCAGCAGGACTGGTGAGAGCAAGAGTGCTCTGTCAAACACAAGTTTGTGGAATTCAGAAAGCACATCTCAGCTTGCTGCTCATCAGCCATCTGCAGGCTGTGTCGAGGGGCAGAACGCCTCAGCTACAATGCACAGTGGCATTCAACGGCAAGCCAGTAACATGGAATGGAGTCACTCACCTTCACTGACACTGCCTTTGGCACGGTCTGCACCCCTGGTCCCACCTCCATCACCAACCTCTTCACCATCTCTAACCTCATCATACTCCTGCATGCCACCCCTTCCCAGCAATGGCAGCGCTTATCCACCGCTGGCCCTTCCACCACCGCTATTGTCAGCGTGCTAACCTCTGCCACTGCCTTCCACACTGCCACCACCTCCAGCCCTGTCTCTATACTCTTCTGGGCCTCGTGCAATGCTGCCTGTCACGCTACCAGCTGATGATGCTGCAATGTCTGCACTGGAGTGGCCAATGTTGTGTGCAGCTTGTGGGACAACTGAAACTGTTTTGCATTGGAAGCTTGGGCATGCCTCGCATGTGCAAGGCATGTGCAAGGCATGTGCCACCTGCATGCTCAACCCTTGGCATCTGGAGAAGACTCAGGTATGAAGCACAAGCCAGACCAACACTGCAGCTTGTCACTAAATGCCTTGTTGATAGCTGCATGAGCCAAAATGAGCCAGAAAAGTGCACATGGGTTGGGGCATCCTGAACCAAGCTTGTTTGCTGAGTGACCTGGTTTGCTACCCAGAACAGCTGCATGAGCCAGCGTATCTATATTTCAATGTAAGCATGTGACTCAGGGCTTTCTGCAGCAACAGCCTGTGTTGCAGTGCAATGTGTTCTGTGTTATAAGAATGGCCTTGTCTTCAGGGCCACATGGAGCAATGCTGGCTCGCAAGACCGCTCAGGTGCATCTGGATGCATGTCAGCTTGTGGACTTGACCTGCTTCTTGTCTCGCAGTAGGCCTGCAATCCAGTTGCAGCCTGCTCAGCTGCAACAAGCCAGCACACTTGCTGAGACTGGCGTCAGCAGCTACCTGAAATTTGCCAGACTGTACACTCTTCTCAGGTGAGAGCAGCTTCACAATTGCTGCTGTCCCCAGAAACTGTCTTGAGCGCTACAAGTGTTATGTCCAGGTTGTATGCGATGCATCATTGCTGTTCCTACACCTTTTGTATGTTGCAGTGGTCTTCAACAAAGCCTGCTGGTGACAGATACAGCAACTGGACATAGTGCTCGTGCTCAAGGAGTCAGCCCCATCATGTTGGTGCCTCTTCAATCCTTGCTAGACCCAGCTGAAGGGCTCAATCAGGTGTGCAGCAGGCGCTGCTGTTGAACACAGCACATTGTGTGTATGCGATTGAGCACTGTTCCTGTTACCTTGTGCATCTCACGCTTTGACCATTATTGTTGTGCATCATGTATCTTGATGCAAATGATGCCAACATAGGCCTTGTAGACTTACAAACATGGCTTCTGAAATAAATCATTGTTGATGCCTGTCCTGTGCAGCCGGACTGTGTATGAGCACAGCTGTTTGCCTGAGCATGGAGATGTAAGTATGGGATGCTGAGTGCCAAAGAGATAAAACAACATATGTATTTGAAATCAAAATGCAGGGGTCAGGTTGCGACATGAGGATTGCAGGACTTGTGTGTGTATGGTTGTGCTTCACAGGTTGTGAGAGGCAGCATGGTCAGTAGCAGCTGAACTTAGTAGGCAGTCATGGTCCTGAAATGACACAACAACAGCTGTTGACGTTATATGAGAGTGCAACCTGGTTGGATGTGATTTGTTAGCCAGTCAGTCAGGCATTTGATATGATCATCATCACCTGGGAGTAGAACCTGCAGCAATCTTCTTCTGCTTTTACACCCCGCGTTCAAAACCATACTTAACAGATGACCCAAAGATCGCGCCTTGCGCAAGTGCTTGTATTGTCAGACTGGGTGCTTTCTGAAAGGTCGCTCTATACGTTTGGCCGCATGGCGACTGACACTTTGAGGTGGAGGTTCGAGGACGTATCTTTACACTTGCCAGGAGATTCACAACAGCCTCTTCTGCAAAGCTCTCATGAGGCCTCAGTCAGCAGTTTGTACAGGTAAGCAATGGCAGCAATGCGAGTGCACGAGACAGCTAAGCTCGTGCTCAACAACTGCAAGGTCCGCTGTTTCAGGGCTCTCGAGCACATAGACTCTGTCACCTCAGATCGGTTCCTCAAGCTCCAGGACGCCGCGCTTCAGCAATGTCATGAGACAGATGAGAGTGACCTGAACCGGTTGAGAAAGCATTTCAAAACTCTCAAAAACACTTTCACGGTCTATGACCTCAAGGAGGGCTTTATAGACGGTACACCCCAGAGCCTGTGTGTCAGAAATAGACCTGTTTAAGCCAAAGCAAGGTGGTCACATGCATCAGATATGCAGATGACACAATGTCAAACTGCTTGATGGGTGTGCAGGACTTCTGCAAGGTCTGCCAGACGGCAGTGAGGAGGATCAGCTGTACCAGTTCGAGGAGGAAATGGAGAAGAACAGCATGTTGCTGCGTCAATACAAGTCAAGCAACGAGCAGGCATGCAGACAGTCTGTGATACCAAGGCTCATGCAGTTGCATCTTTCTGCCTGATTGCAGTGCTTCAGGACTCAAGCGCCTGCTTGTATTTTCTGCTCATTGCCATCTACATTGTCCATACAACTGTCAATCTGCTCGTTTGACAGTACCTGCAGCTTCAAACCAGACCCAGTGCAGATCCAGATCTGTGCCTTGTCTACAGGCTCAGTCAGAGGTGATCAAGATGATGGAAGAACTTGCGCAGACCAGACAGCAGTACACAACCCAGCGCGACTTATGTGCAGCTCAGCTGCAGGAATTGCATGAAGAGCAAGCTCAGTATGAGACTGAACAGTCACAGATGCCACCTCCTTCGCAAGGGGACTATGCTACTCTTCAGGTGTAGCATTCACGCTGCCAGTCACACATGCTGTTGTCACCATAGATCATAGCATCAACTGCTTTGATTTTGACAGCGTTTCACAGTGCGCCAGCGTGTCTTGCAGATGGAGTGTGCTGCAGCGTTGCAAGCAGAGACTGTGGTACAAAGAGGCTGTGAAGCTGTATATGCTTCTCACCAGGTGAGCTTGATTGCTGTGAGTTTTGTCCTGAAGGCCTGCCAGCTAGGGATTGACACCTACAGC